>Ga0134104_1000021_pt1 | contig 228690 bp, 211 predicted proteins | sample 15_3_2metaG_FD_94455 | JGI IMG/M metagenome (GOLD analysis project Ga0134104, IMG submission 94455) | Switchgrass degrading microbial communities from high solid loading bioreactors in New Hampshire, USA - 15_59_3.3_214_A2 metaG | ecosystem: Engineered > Bioreactor > Semi-continuous >...
CTCTTCTTGAAAGCTGCAATATTTAAAATCAATAAGTTAAAACAGATTTAATTTCTTTTGCTTGTTCTGTATAAGGTTGGCAGAGGTCTTACAAAAAAACCTAAGATTACTTGACGCGATCCTTTTTAAAAAAAGGGTTGACAGCCTAAAACTTTTATAGTAATATAGTAACTGCTGTTTTAATGAGCCATTAGCTCAGTCGGCAGAGCACCTGACTTTTAATCAGGGCGTCCCGCGTTCGAGTCGCGGATGGCTCACCATTTGTGGCCCCGTGGTCAAGTGGTTAAGACATCGCCCTTTCACGGCGGTATCAGGGGTTCGAATCCCCTCGGGGTCACCATAAGATTGACAAAACATGGTGGCGGTTTTATAATATATTTAGCGGGCGGAAATAGCTCAGCGGTAGAGCATCGGCTTCCCAAGCCGAGGGCCGCGGGTTCAAATCCCGTTTTCCGCTCCAAATATGACACAGATAGGTTTTTGGAGATTATAATTCTTCCAAAAACCTTTATTTTTTAAGTATGTCGAATACGCTTCTCAGAGACTTTTTACACCGTTTAGAAAATTGTATCCTTACAGAAAAATTGAAGCTCTTACTGCAAAAAAAAGAAAAAAATTTTAAATTAGAAGAAGGATATTTGATTTTTATGTAGAATATAATATGGTGTGTTTGTTACAAATATATTACAAAAGTATTAAATAAATATTACTATAATGTAAGGAAGGGATGGAACTATTTAGTGCCTTTGCTTGCATGTACCGGTGAAAGTGTGTCTTATATTCTTTTGCTGTGTACAAAAAAGAAAGGAGTGGGTGAATGGAAACGTCTAAACTTAAAGAACTTTTTCTTAAGGTAAAGACCGACAAAAGGAAAAAAATGCTCTTCATAGCCGGATGCACAGCTATTGTAGTATTGCTTTTTGTAGCAGCAATTTTTAGCCGTTCGGTGATTGAGGTGAGTGTAAATGGGCAGACACTGGGAAATCTGCAAAGCTATCAAAAACTAAATGAAATCAAGGAACAGTTAGAGAAAAAATATGAGGAAAAACTCGGAACGGAAGTAAAATTTGCAGATGAAATAAAAGCCTTGCCGGTAAAAGCCATTGGGAAAAAGCTCGATTCTGACGATGAGATGATGAAAAAGCTGGAATCAGCCTTAACTTATAAATTAAAAGCTGTAGCAATTGAAGTTGGAGAAAAAGAAGTGGCGATTGTAAAGGATAAAACCACGGCTGAATCAGTGTTAAATCAGGTAAAACAGTACTACATAAGCCAGACGCCGGGAGAATTAGTGAAAGCTGAAATAGCCGAAAAAGTAAACTTTACAGAGAAATTTGTAGAACCTAAAGCACTGCTTAGCGCAGAAGATGCAAAAAATCTGATTCTAAAAGGCGCAATAGAAATCAAAACATATGAAGTTGTTGAAGGCGATAGCCTTTGGTCTATATCTCAAAAAGAAAAAATACCACTAGATGATTTGATTAAAGCAAATCCTCAGCTAAAATCTGAAGACGAATTAGCTCTTGGCGATAAAATTAACTTGACTGAAGTCAAACCACTGCTAAATGTTACAGTGGTAAAGAAGATTACATATAGTGAGGCCATACCTTATGAGACTGAAGTGCAAAAAGATAGCACAATGTGGACATGGGATCAGAAGGTAAAGCAGGCCGGGGAAAATGGTACTAAAGAAATTGCAGCAGAAGCTGTCTTTAAAAACGGTGTCAAAGTTTCTCAAACCGTTATCAGTGAAAAGGTCGTAAAAGAACCTGTAAACCGCATAGTGGCTAAAGGCACAAAGGCAGAGGTTGCATTCCGTGGAAGCGGAAGATTTTCATGGCCGGTGGTAGGACAGATAAGCTCACCATATGGATACAGAGGCAGTGAGTTTCATACAGGTATTGACATCGCTAAAAGCAGCGGCTCCCCTGTATATGCTTCAAATGGCGGAACGGTAACTTTTGCAGGCTGGAGCGGAGGTTATGGAAACCTTGTTATAATAAACCATGGTGGCGGAATTGAGACTTATTATGCTCACAATAGTTCAATTACTGTATCAGTAGGCGAGCAAGTGCAAAAAGGGCAGCAAATTGCAAGAGCGGGCTCTACCGGAAGAGCTAGCGGAAGCCATGTACATTTTGAAATTCGTATAAACGGAAGCTCGGTAAATCCTTTAAATTACTTAAATAAGTAGTAATTTTTAAGCAAGTGCCTCCTAAATTATTTTCATGCTGCGTTATATAAATCTATAGCCGCTTTTTACTTATCATATTATCATATATGTTAAGTAAGCCGAAACATGTTTTTGTTTATGCAAAGACGTTAGCATAAGAGTATCACTTGCTCTAAACAACAAGAAATATATCAAAATACAATAACACAAAAAGATAACAAGCAATAGAATAAATTTGAAATACAATAAAGAATTAAGCAATCGACAAAATCTAAAAGAAAGGGCTGCTGCCATCATGCAGCCCTATTTCTGTTATAAGGCCGAATTTAAGATTCCTTATTTACTATACTTTATTTGGAACGACAGACTGTTTTGTTGAGTGCATAATGATGACAAATTATGTAATATTACCTTGAGCCAAAGCATACAATATCATTATAAGCAGCAGCGTATATTGCCATCTTGAGCAGTCAGCTAACAATTGACACTAATGCTGCTGATTTTGAGCTGGTGCATAGCATCATACTAAGCGGCTGTACTTGGCACGATTTTTGCAATTATATATTTTTACAAGGCTTATGATGAGACTTTAGCAAACCTCCTGCAAGATTCCTATTTTTATGGGCAATTGTTAGTTTAAAGACTTTTAGAAGGTGTATTATTTATGGGTTTAAAAGAAGAATTACTGGAATATTTAAGAAATGAGACTGAAAAATTTAATATCAAAAGGCCCTCAGCCGGCTTAACTGCAAATTATATAGCAGACGTTTTTAAAGTAAAGAGGAATACAATAAGCCACTATCTAAATCAGTTGGTAAAAGAGGGAAAGGCCTTAAAGATAAATACCAGGCCTGTTTATTTCTTGAATCGGGCGGTGTTTGAATCAAAGTTTTACCCGCTGCCCACTAACATTCTTGAAAGCTTTCAAGAACTGGAAGATCTTAAACCTGTCAAAGAGCAGGAAACTGACGTTTTTGATGAGCTAATTGGTGCAGACGGCAGCCTTAAAAAAGCCATTACTCAAATCAAGGCATCGGTGCTTTATCCGGGCGGTCTGCCTATAATTTTATGCGGACCTACAGGCGTCGGAAAAAGTTTTACGGCAGAACTTATCTATAAATATTGTTTGGAAAAAAATATACTGCCAAAAAATGCACCCTTTGTAAGCTTTAACTGCGCTCAATATGCAAACAATCCCGAGCTTTTGTCGAGTAATTTGTTTGGCTATGCAAAAGGAGCATTTACAGGGGCAAACACAACAAAAGACGGTATGCTGGCGGCAGCCGACGGCGGCATACTATTTTTAGACGAGGTTCATCGACTAAATGCAGAAGGGCAGGAGAAGCTCTTTACGCTTATGGATCAGGGAGTTTACCGAAGAATGGGAGAAAGCGACTCATGCCATCGGGTAAATGTTAGATTGATATTTGCCACCACCGAAGAACTGGAAAAAAACTTTTTAAAGACTTTCCTCCGCCGCATTCCTATACGTATAACAATCCCGAGTCTGGATGAGCGGGGAGAGGCTGAAAAAGAGCAGTTTGTGTATATGTTTTTAATAAATGAAGCAAAAAAGGTTCATTTGCCGATACGAATAACAAATCGGGCAATGGAAGCACTGACGCGCCATCGTTATACTGGGAATATGGGCGAACTTAAAAATACAATAAAATATATTGTGGCGGCATCCCTTGTTAAATCTCAAAACTTGGGAGAAGTTAGAATTACCATACAGGATTTGCCGGCAAACATAATAGAGGATAGCCTAAACTACAGTGATACAAAATTAAAAAATTCAAAGGAAATCATTATTGATGAAAACTCAACGCTTGAAAAATTATATGAGCTCAATACTTCCCACCTAAAATGTATTAAAGACACCTACGAAAAAATTCTTTCGCTTTTTGCTAATTCTAAGGAAAAAGGATTTTCCCCGGAGTATTTTCAAGAAAATCTCATTAACGAGGTAAATGCCCTTCTTGACAACCTGATATTCAACAATACTCAGCAGGAACAGGGCACAATGCTAAAACTCATGATAGCAAACGTTCAAGAAGCCCTTGAATACCTTAAGAAAAACTATGGAATAAAATTTAACGGCAATAGTATATATGCGATAGCTCACTTTTTATACTATAAAGGTAATAATTCCATTCATTGGTCAAAAAGGCAGGAACAGTTAATAAATCAGTTAATAGAAAGCATCAAGCCATTATACAAATTTGAGCAGACGTTGGTGAAATACCTGGAAACTATCTTGGAAAATAAAGTGGATGTTAAACTTGACAAACTTGATAAGGTCTTTCTTTGGATATATTTAAGAAACCTGAAAGTCGCGGAGACTCCTCAAAAAATTAAAGCTGTAATTCTAGCTCATGGATATGCTACTGCCAGTAGTATCGCAAATGTTGTAAACAGATTACTTGGCAAAAATATCTTTGAACCTTTTGATATGCCAATTGACATTTCAGTTGAAGAAATTGCTGCAAAAGTATTGGATTACATCAAAGACACTGATGTATCAAAAGGACTTATAATACTTGTTGATATGGGCTCACTAAAGGATATATATCAGGAGTTTAAAGACCAAGTAAAAGGCCCCATAGCAATTATAAACAATGTGTCAACTCAAATGGCGCTTTATCTGGGCAGCATGCTGGACAAGGAACTATTCTTGGAAGAAATTGTAGAAAGGCTCAAAACAGAAAACCAAATTGAATATAAGATAATTTACCCTAAAAGAAAAAAGGAAGATGTTATTATCACTTCATGCCAAACAGGGATAGGCACCGCGCTGCAGATTCAAAAACTATTAGAAGACAGTATACCGCAAGAGCTAGGCATCAAAATCTTGGCCCACGATTATAATGCACTAAGGGAATCCGGTATGAATGAAGCAATATTTAAAGTGTATAATGTACTTGCGATTATAGGGACAGCGGATCCGGGCATCAAAGAAATACCATATATTTCCCTCGAAGAGCTTATCGCAGGAGACAGTGAAGAAAAAATTCGAAAAGTCTTAAAACCGGCGGTAGGCGAAGAAGAACGCCTTTCTGAGATCAATAAAAATATTGTCAGAAATTGTTCTCTGGAACGCGTCATAGATTCGCTTACAATACTCGACTGCAACAAAATTTTGTCGGAAGTTGAGGAATTTGTAAATCAACTAGAAGTTCGCTTAAAGCGGCGAATTTCAAATGAAAGAAAAATCGGACTTTATGTTCATGTAAGCTGTCTTGTGGAAAGACTTATTCGCAGAGAGCCCATTGAAACATATAAAAATATAAATAACTTTGAACAGTGTCAAAAAGAAATGATAAAAATCATCAAAGAATCTTTTAGTGTCATAGAACAGACATATAGTGTCAAAATAAATACTGCGGAAATCGGCTATATATGCGATTTCTTAACGGCCGAGGTTTAAAATAAAAGGCGTACCGGTAATTGGTACGCTTTTTGCATTATATAAAGTATAAAAGCAATAAAAATTTTGACATATAAATTGTTAAACTTACCAAAAATCTTAGGAGGAATTAAACAAATGGAAAAAATTAAGAAACTGCAGAAATTTGATTATGAAAAGTACTATGCAGACGGAAAAGCATCATATGAAAAAAGAGGACAAATTGAAGAAATTGCTGACAAAATTCATGAAAGAGGCTACTCCAACATTTTTTTGGTCGGAATAGGAGGCACATGGGCTGAATTTTATCATCTAAAATATATTTTTAACAGATATTCTGATTTAGACGTTTACCTTGAAAATGCTGCTGAATTAAATGTAATTGGAAACAGAAAGTTAACAAAGGATTCCATTGTCATAACTTCCAGTTCTTCAGGTGATACTAAAGAAATAGTAGAAGCGACGGCATGGATGAAGGAAAAAGGCATAGAAGTCATTGCCTTTGCAAAAGAAGGCTCTCCTGTTGCTGCAAATTCGACTTATGTAATAAATTCAGAAGCTGCAGATTGTGAAGATGCTTACTTATTATTCCAGATACTTGGATTGCGACTTATGTATAAAAGAGGGGAGTTCCCCAAATATGAAAAATATATCGACCAGTTAAAGAATCTGCATACGAACTTAGTGCGGATTAGGGAAGAAGCAGATGACAAGCTGTTTGACATAGCGCAAAAATATTATAAAGAACCATATAACATATTTGTTGGATCAGGGATTTTGTGGGGAGAGGTTTATCTGTTTTCTATGTGCATATTGGAAGAAATGCAGTGGGTCAGGACGAAATCTGTGACATCAGCTGACTTTTTCCATGGGACACTAGAACTTGTTGAAAAAGGCGTACCGGTATTTTTACTAAAAGGTGAAGATGAATGCCGCAAATTAGATACCCGAGTAGAGAACTTTGCACAAAAGTTTACCGATAAACTGGTAGTAATAGATACCGCAGAATATGCATTGGATGGTATAGATGATGAATTTAGAGTTTTAGTATCTCCTATGATTACAAGCGCACTGCTTACCGAAAGACTTGCAAGACACTATGAAACATTTACAAAACACAACCTTAAATACCGCCGCTACTACCGCCAAATAGAGTATTAAAGATTTATTTACTGAAATAGGAGACCTGCTAGTACCTCCTTGCGAAAGCTGAACAACGGCCGTTGCATATCTTACAAAGAATCGAGGTGAGTCTATATATGAACAACTATCATTTATGTGCAATGAATTGCCATTATCGTTTTTATCAACTTGAAAGCTTTTTTCGCTGTGCCAGCAGGCTTGGATTTAAACATGTGGAAATTTGGACGGCACCGCAACATTTCTTCATGGATTACCAACAATATGAAGACCCTGACAAATTGATAGGACTTGCAGAAAAATTTAATGTAAGAATTTCCTGCATTTGCCCTGAACAGACAAATCCAAAACCAAACAATATAGCAATAAAGGATAAAGAAGGGCAAAAAAGAGTTCTCCGATATTTTAAGAATGCAATAGATGTAAGCAAAACTGTAGGAGCAAATAAAGTGGTTATTACCAGCGGATGGGCATTTTATGATGAAGATGTTAAAACAGCAAGGGACAGAAGCATAGCAATGCTGAAAGAAATAAGCAATTATGCAGCATTAAAAGATGTATATCTTGCAATGGAAGCACTGCAAAAAGGGGAATCCACTATTGCCAACACGTCACTGGATTTAAAGGAGATAATCAAAGAAGTCGGAAACAATCATTTAAAGGTTTGCCTGGACTTAGGCGCTATGGCAGGAGCTAATGAAACTATAGAAGATTATTTTAGAGTATTTCACGAAGATATTATCCACTGTCATTTTGTTGACGGAAATCCTACAGGGCATTTAGCATGGGGAGACGGCAGTCGGGATATGGAAGAAGATTTAAAGGTTTTTGACATTTTTAGCTACAGTGGTTTATTATCTTTGGAATCTGCCAATGACAGATACTTTCAAGAACCTTTTGCCGCTGATAAAAAAACAATGACCATATATAAAAATATCAAGAAGGGGAAAAGCAAATGCGCAAGTATATCATAGCATCTCACGGAAGATTTGCAGAAGGAATTTATGAAAGCGTCGTAATGATAATTGGAAAACAAGATAATGTTCAAATTTTAAATTGTTACACCGACGGCACGGATACCAAGCTGCTTATCGAAAACGCCATGGCTTCAATATCTGATGAAGATGAAGTCGTTGTAGTAACCGACATATTCGGCGGCAGTGTCAACAATGAGTTTATGAAATATTTAGGAAGACCCAATTTTCATTTGATTGCCGGTATGAATCTTCCGTTGCTAATTCAACTCTTTCTGTCCCAAAATGAAAATACAGAAGAAATGATTAAAGAAATTTTAAGCGATGGTGGAGCAAATCCCAAATACTGCAATGAAATTCAAGAAAGCGTCAGCTATGCTAAAAAAGACGATGATTTTTAGGAGTGATATTTATGATCAAATTGCTTAGAGTTGATCACCGCCTGCTTCACGGTCAAGTGACTTTTTCATGGGTAAACGGCATCGGCGTAGATTGTATCTTAGTAGCAAGTGATGTTGCGGCAAATAGTGAAGTTTGGAAGACTACCCTAAAATTAAGCAAACCCCCAGGCTGCAAGCTAGTCATAAAAAATATGGCTGATGCCATTGAATCACTAAACAGCGGTGTTACTGACAAATATAAACTTATGATAATTGTTCAAACCATAGCAGATGCGAAAATGCTGGCAGACAACTGCCCTTCGGTAAAGAGCATAAATCTGGGCAATACCAAGGAATCTCCTGAAACAAAGCAAATAAGTAAGCAGATTTTTGTAACAGATGAAGAAATAGAAATGCTTAAGGAACTTATAGGAAGGGGAATTGAAGTAGAAATCCGAGCGCTGGCAGATGATAAAAAAGTATATGTTAAAAATCTAATATAACAAGGGAGGTATTTACATGCTGATAAAGGCCATACTAATCGGTTTGGTTTCTGCATATGGCGTATTCGATTATCAGTTAGGAACATTATACTGCTTTAGGCCTATCGTCCTTGGGCCTCTGGTAGGATTAATTTTAGGAGATTTAAAGAGCGGCATTATTATAGGCGCAAATATCGAACTTATGTTTATGGGCGCTATATCAGTGGGAGCGTACATACCCCCTGATGTTAACGTAGGAGGCGTGCTGGCCACTGCTTTTGCAATTTCCATGGGTAAGGGACCCGAAACGGCACTGGCGCTTGCTATGCCAATAGCCCTTTTATCCCTTGCAATTGAGAATTTCTTAAATGCAATTTTGCCGGTATTTTTGAAGATTGCCGATGATTCTGCGGCAAAGGGTTCTATCAAAGGTATTGAGCTTTGCCACTGGGGTTACGGAATGGCCTTTGTAGTAGAAAAATTCTTATTGGTATTTTCGGCATTCTATTTTGGGGCAGATGTTATGCAAAACATACTTAACAGCATTCCTCAAGTGTTTATTGACGGTATGAGCATAGCGGCGGGAATACTGCCTGCAATGGGATTTGCAATGTTGATGAACATGATCTTGAACAAAAAACTTATTCCGTTTTTCTTTCTAGGTTTTCTCCTGTCTTCATATCTGCATATGCCGGTATTAGGTGTAACGATAGCCGGAGTTATACTTATTGTAGAAAAATTCGGCTTGCTGGAAGGAAGAAGACCTGCAGCAGCCGGGGAATATGGTGGGGAGGTTGACTCTGATGATGACTTCTGAGGAAATAAAGACTGCAGACAATACAAGTCAAGTTTCAAAAAAGGATTTAATAAAAATGGCTGTAAACCACGGCGCGTTAGGTATGGAATTTTCCTGGAATTATCCTCGACAGATGCATCTTGCCTTTTGCTTGATGATAAATCCATTCTTGAAGAAGTTTTACAAAAACGACAAAAAGGGATATGCTGATGCCCTAACGAGACATATAGCTTTTTTCAACATCACTCCGCAGCTTGCTCCATTTGTAGGCGGTGTGGCGGTTTCCATGGAGGAAAAGATTGCAAAAGGAGAAATGGAGCCTGAATCGGTAAACGCTGTAAAAGCAGCATTGATGGGACCGCTTTCCGGAATTGGCGATTCGATATTTTTAGGGTGTATCCGCGTTATAGCGCTGGGCGTGGGACTTTCTCTTGCGATGCAGGGCAATATTTTAGGACCGATTCTCTATGCTCTAATATACAATATACCGGCATTTCTGGTACGTATTTTCGGAGCAGTGGGCGGTTATGAACTTGGAATGAAATATCTGCAAAAAGCCCAAGAGACCGGCGCGATGGACAAACTGGTATATGCTGCGGGAATTCTAGGTATTATGGTAATAGGAGCTATGTCCAACAGTATGGTGTACACAACCCTTGGCTTAAAGATTGGCACCGGCGAAGCAGCTACTACTTTACAGGAAATTTTAGACAGTATACTTCCGGGAGCGCTGGGATTAGGAGCCACTTGGCTGTTTTACTGGCTTTTGAAAAAGAAGGTAAGCCCCATGGTGCTTATCATTGGCACAATTATAGTAGGCGTTCTCGGCGCATATCTTGGAATTTTTGCAGCATAAGATTACTAGATAAGATTAAAATAGCTTTTCTAGGGAGGCTGAATGGTTCTCGTGATAAAAAATATAAATAAGTATATTGATTACATTCAAGACCCGAATGATACATTCGAAGAGTATCTAAAAAAGGCCAAAGAGTATAATGTAAGGTGCGTATTTGCAGATCCTGATGAAATAGATACTGCAAGACAGGTACTAGAAGGAACAGACATTATAATTGCAGGTGCTGTGGATTTTCCTCAAGGAAAGCTTTCTTTGAAAGATAAGCTTGCAGACTTTAAAAAAATAGCGGATTTAGGGATAAAAGAAATAGATTATGTACTAAATCAAGCACAAATTGAAAGCAGAGATTATAATAATATTTTAACCGAAATGAAAGAAATAGCAGATTTTAGCAGAACATATGGAGTAGCAGATAAGGCTATAGTTGAAATGTGCAAGCTTGACCAGGAAGCAAAAAAGAGTATTTGTGAAATTGCGCTTAAGGCAAAGCCCGCTTTTCTAAAGACATCGACGGGAAGAAGTTTTGGGGGAGCGACAGTAGAAGATGTTCGACTAATGAAGAGCATTTTAAAAGATAAAGTTAAGATAAAAGCCGCAGGCGGTATAAAAAATTATGATTTTGCCTGTGAATTAATCAAAGCAGGTGCAAATGTATTAGGTGCCAGTGCTGCGGTAAATATCATCGAAGGCGAGAAACGGGCCTCTTCATAACTTAAGATATATTAAAAGCATAAAAGGCTGCCATAAGGTTTTGACGCTACATCGGCAGCCTTTTTTTCTTTACAAATTCTTCAACTGTAATATATTTGTAACATAAATGCAATACTTGTTTAATAATAATCACTTATAATAAAAATCAAGCAGTCAGCAACAACAAACGATCCCCCCTTTTTAAATGCGGCAGAAGTGCCGCTTTTTCTTGTACTAAATTTTCTTTCGCCTTTTTTCTGCTAAATATTTTTTATATAAGGGACATGGAAAAATGAAGAAAGCTCAAAAATAGAAGGAAAAACATAATTTTTGACGAATATAACTAATAACGGGGGTGTTTGTTCTTGAATGAAAAGATTTTAGTAGTGGATGATGAAAAGCCGATTGTAGATATTCTAAAGTATAACCTTTCTAAAGAAGGTTACAATGTTTTGACGGCTTATGACGGGGATGAAGCGATTGAAATCGCTTTAAAAGAAGATCCTGATTTAATATTGCTGGATATTATGCTGCCTAAGCAGGATGGTTTTTCAGTGTGCAAAAAACTTCGGGAAAAGCTCACAAGTCCTATTCTTATGCTTACGGCGCGAGGGGAAGAAGTAGACAAGGTCTTGGGCCTTGAACTTGGAGCAGATGATTATATTACAAAGCCTTTCAGCATGCGGGAACTTATGGCGCGGGTGAAGGCGAATTTAAGACGTATGGCCTTTTCAGAGCCTGATGAAGATGCTGAAGTTATAAAGCAGGGAGACTTAGAGCTTGATTTAAAAAGCTATGTTGTAAGGAAAAACGGAAAACCCCTCGATCTTACATTTAGGGAGTTTGAACTGCTTCGCTACCTTGCTGCTCAGCCGGGTCAGGTTTTTACCCGCGAAAAACTTCTTGAAGAAGTGTGGGGTTATGAGTATTATGGTGATATACGCACTGTTGATGTTACAGTACGGCGCCTTAGGGAAAAGGTGGAAGATGACCCTGCAAATCCCGAATATATTATTACAAAAAGGGGTATAGGCTATTATTTTAAGAAGCAGTAAGGTGGTTTTGAATGTTTAAAAGCATCCAGTGGAAGCTGGTTATTATATATATAATGCTTATATTGCTGGCTATGGAGATTGTAGGAGTTTTCATGATTCAATCTATGGAAGATTATCATATTGACACTTTAACCAGCACATTGGACAATAAAGCCCAGCTAATTTGCGGCTATATAGAGCGACATTTAACACCTGTTGCCCATCCGGAAGATATAAACGATGTTATAAAAGGATTCGGCCAAGAGATGGTAATCGCAGTTTTAGACCCTTCAGCAAATATTATTACATCTACAGATGATACAAGATTTCAACCTAATACAAAACTTTTTGCCCCTGAAATAACTCAAGCTACTTTTGGGACAGCATCAAAAGACATACGCGTTGATCCTAAGAGCAAGATTGCTTATATGTACTATGCTTATCCGGTAAAAAGCGGTGGTAGTGTTGTAGGCATTATATATCTAATCGCTTCTATGAAAAGCATATACGACACCATTGCAAATACAAAGACTATTTTGCTTACTGCTACCTTGATAAGCCTAGCAGCCACGGGAATAGTTGGTTTTGCCCTCTCAAAAACGATAACAGGTCCCATACAAGAGGTTACAAAACGAGCTGCATCTCTTGCAAGCGGAGATTTTGACCAGCATATAGAAGTAAAATCTAATGATGAAATAGGAAAACTTACCGATATGTTCAACTTCCTTACAATGCGCCTAAAAGAGACCATGGAAGAAATATCGGACGAAAAAGAAAAAATGGAAGCAATTTTGCTGAACATGGCAGATGGCGTCATAGCGCTAAATAACGAGGGCGAGGTAATACACATAAATCCTGCCGCCCGGCAAATGCTTTCTCTTGATGAAACTTTTAACGGCCAAAACATTTCAGCTCAACAATTAGGAAGAATCCTTAATATTGACATGGAAAGCCTGTTGAAAAACAAGCTTAGTAACAGTGAAACCCTTATAAGCACAAATGATGCAATATTAAAGTCTATTTATGCGCCACTGAGACGAGAAAATCGCATAGTTGGACACATTTTTGTATTTCAAGATATAACCAAACAGCAGCGCTTGGAAAACATGCGCAAAGAGTTTGTGGCAAACGTATCTCACGAGCTGCGCACACCGCTTACTACAATAAAAAGCTATGTGGAAACATTGATAAGCGGTGCGATGGATGAAAAAGAGATAGCACAGCAGTTTATGAATGTTATAAATGATGAAACAGACAGGATGACTCGCCTTGTAAACAATCTTTTAGAACTGTCCCGCCTTGACAACAAGCAGGTTAAGTGGGATATGAAGCTTATAGATGCTAAAGATGTCTTAATTAACGTGGTCAACAAGATGGATATGAATATTAAAAGAAAAAATCAAATCCTCATCGTAAATACGCCGGATAAGGTGCCGGAAATATTTGCAGACCGGGATAGAATAGAGCAAGTCTTTCAAAATATCCTCAGCAATGCTTATAAATATACTCCTGAAGGAGGAAAAATCTATCTAGATGTAGAGGCAGCAGACAATATCGTGAGAATAAAATTCAGGGATACAGGAATCGGAATACCAAAAGAAGATCTTCCACGGATTTTTGAGCGTTTTTACAGGGTTGACAAAACTAGATCCAGGGAGATGGGGGGCACAGGCTTGGGTCTTTCCATAGCAAAAGAAATCATAGAAGCTCATGGAGGCAAAATACTTATAGACAGTGAAGTAGGAGTAGGCACAACTGTTACCCTTGAAATTCCTGCAGTAGCTGCTACTCAGACGATAAAATAGGAAAGCTCATGAAAAATTCTGAATTTCTAAGTAAAAATCTTTAGAAAATCCTTCTATATGATCATACAAACAAATGTAATTTATATTTAATAGGCCTGTAACAATTCTGTAATGTTGCTAATTTAAACTAAACATAGTAGAGATAGAAAAGGGATTCAAGCCCGGCGTTTGTTTTTTATTTTGGAAAGGGAGATTATTTATGAGGAAAAAAATTGCAACAGTCATGATGGTGTTTATTGCTGTTTTGATGCTATTTTCTCCCGCAGCTAAAGCAGATGAAGTGAAAAATTTTATTAATTTAAGCGAGCCTAAAGACAATTATATGACATCTGCAGGCAAAGTTTTGGTTAGCGGAGAAACCGTGCCAAATTCAAAAGTAGTGGTCCTCATAAACGGCAAGCAAGACCCGAAAGAACTTTCGGTTGGCGCAGCAGGCATTTTTGTAACCCAAGTATCAATTTCATCTAAAGAGAACATTATTACCGTTAAGGCCTCATTTCCTTCGGGAGATACAGAAACGGTTTCGCGCAAGGTTTACAGGCTTGAAAAAGGGCAAGAATTGCCGGAACTTGGTTCCCTTATACAGACTCTCAAATCATTCCTTATTTTAAAATAAAAAAGGCGGTGTTGCCATTGTCGAGGGATTCTATCCTAGGCTGGAGTCTTATCCTGCTTGTGGCCATCAGCCTTTTTCTTTCTTTTAACATTTGGTCGAAAGTTCCCGGCCATTTGCCCTCTGCAAAAACCATTCAAAATACTCAGGAAGTAACAGATCTTTTAACTCCTATCAAGCCTGAAAAAATCTTGGTATATCGGGGCGATTCTTTTACTACAGTTCTAAAACCATCTTCATATTTCTATGATAAAACCTGGGATGCTTCAAAAAAACTAATTGCCCTATCTTTAACTGCGGCTCCGGAAGAAGTGGATTTAGCAAAACAAGATTATTTTATCCACAAAAATGGTATGGAAGTCGTATTTCCTGTACCGCTGCCGATGTCATTTATAAGGCAGCTTTTTGATATTAGCCCAGGCGAAGTATCAGGTTCGGAAGAAAAACTCATTCGTTCGTTTTTAGTTATAAGGGATAAAGAACTTATGTGCTATTTGATAGATAGCAGTGGAAATTATTATAAGATTGGACAAGTTCCCGATACTGCCGAAGTAGACGCTCTTATTAAAGAAATAAATGACTCCGATCCTCCTATGTATGCAAAACTTACCGCAGGTGTAAACTTGAAAGTTGACGGAGAGGTGTATGTTTCACTTTTGCCGTATGAGCTTCCTACGTATTCCTTTAAAAGGGAACCTATTGCTGAAGAAGATATTGCATCTACATTTTTTGCGGATTTTTCTATAATCAGAAGAATTGAGGAAAGGGACGGCACCATAATATATACTGATGGTCAGCAAGGGCTTAGAATTTATAGCGATGGCCGTATCGAATACAATTTTCCTGCGCCTACGGAGCAAAAAAAAGGCTCAAGCTTGTATGAAGCCTTCAAGACAGCAATAGATTTTATAGTATCTCACGGAGGCTGGCCGGAAGGATGCTACCTGGCATCCTATGAAATGCCTGGCAAGACACAGAAAGATTCCTCTTATACTTTCAATTTCAGGCTTAGAGTGGGCGGACTTAATGTTGTAAACTCGGGAGACTATATCAAAGTAACTGTTGAAGATAACCAGGTAAAGTATTATTATAGAGAAGTAACATGGCTGATAAAACAAGAAGGCATTAAAGACCTTATGACTCCTGTAGAAGCATTAAATACTGCGGTTGCTACGAAAAATATAAAGACATTAAGCGACATTTATCCCGGTTATATGGCAGAAAGCAATATCCTAAAACCTGTGTGGATTGTTAAAACTGGAGACCTGGAGGTTATTATACAAGACCTTTCGGAGTGATTTTTTTGGATTGGAAAAGAGCAATAAGTATTCTTGTAGCATCTTTTATAGCCCTCAATATATTTTTGGCAATTAATTTGTATAGACAGGGGAAGTCTGCTGATGAATTTAGTCTTACACCGGGCCAGCAGGAAGAAATAAAGAAATTTCTAAGAGAGAAAGGGGTTGACCTAAGGGTTAAAAGTTTAAAGGAAGGTCGGCCTCAATCTTTGCTTGAGGTAAGTTTTGAAAAAGTAGATGAAGAAGAAGTGCTGAAGAATTTTTTTGGTGAAAAAGAGATTCCAAAAGTTATTGAAGTTCAGGATAGTAGAAAATATACCTTAGAAAATCAACAGCTTATAGTGGCAGATAACGGATTTATAACATATTTTAACAATAATGAAGAAGTTATATGGCCGAATCTTACAAGAGAACAAGCAGAAAAGGAAGCTGAAGATTTTATTAAGAAGCGGGCAAAAATTACAAAGGGAGCAGTCCTTGACAAGGTAACATACGATAAGGAAAGCGGCGGCTACCTATGCGAATATGTGCGCTACTATGACGGCTTTTTCATTGACAACAGTTATATCACAGTGCTTGTTACCCCATCCGGCATTAAAACATACTATCAATGTTGGCTCAAGCCTTTAGGATATGTAGGCAAAAAGCGTGGTGTAATTTCACCTCTCATAGCTATTATGAGAGTTATAAACGAAGAGGAAACGGTGACTTTTCCTGTTGCAATAGTGGTGGTAAAACAAGGCTATTATTCAAAAATCTATGACGCAAACAGATGGCAAATGCCGCCGGTATGGAAGATAGAATCAGAAAATGGACAAGTCTATTATGTAAATGCTTACACAGGAGAAATGGAGCAATAAAGTTCTACTTTCCTAACAACACTTTATACTATCTGAAGGGCAGCACTATTATAAAATTTATTACCCGGGGAATAAAAAAATTAATTAAAATGGAGGCTTGCAATGAAAACAAAGATTTATTTTGCCGATGCCAGAGTAAAAACTTATGATTATAAGAATAGTTTTGTAGCAAAATTCGAGCAGATTTTAAATATGATTGACTTTAAAGAGTTTATAAATGAAGGGGATTATGTAGCTGTAAAGACACACTTTGGGTCGCAAGGCGCCCATAGAATTGTGCGGCCTATTTTTTTAAGAAAAGTGGTAGATAAAATCAAAGAAGTAAACGGCAAACCTTTTGTTACGGATACCGTAAGAATTCCCGGGTTGGAATATCTGGATGTAGCAAATATGGAAGGCCTGAATCATCTTTCTGTAGGAGCACCGGTAATTTTAGCAGATGGTATATTTGGAAGGGATCAGGTAAAAGTAAAAAGTGGGCCCTTTTTAAACGAAATAGGGGTAGCTTCTGCTATATATTATGCGCCTGCCATGGTGGTGGTATCTCACTGCAAAGGCCACGTAGAATCCGGGTTTGGCGGTGCCATCAAAAACCTTGGCATGGGAGGAATAAGTTGTAAAGCGCCCTGCAGTGAAGCCGAAAGAGGCAGAATACATATTACAGAAAATAAGCGTATAGAGTGGGTTGAAAGTAAATGTATCCGCTGTATGCACTGTGTGGATGTCTGCCCCCATCACGCAATAGACCTTATTGACAATAAAATAGTAATTAATGATGAAAAATGCACAAAATGTGGTCGCTGTACTAGAGTCTGCGAACAAAAGGCCCTTTTTATACCGGATAAAAATGAGGATTTTCAGGCACGGCTTGCGGAATCGGCTCATGCTGTGGTATCCACCTTTAAAAAGGGCAGAATTTTGTACATCAATTTTATTACCGAAGTTCAACCTGAATGTGATTGTATGCCTCTTGCTGACACACCCATTGTCCAAGACCAGGGTGTTATGGTATCCTTTGATCCCGTAGCTATCGACCAGGCAACAATTGATATGATAAACGGAGCCCAACCTTTACCTCAATCTAAAGCAGCAGATAAAGACGTAAAATACGGAGAACTGATTTTAAAAGCAGTAACGGGCAAAGATGCTCAATTGCATATTGATGCAGCATATAAACTCGGCATGGGAAATAAAGAATACAAATTTATAACAATTGATGAAAAAGAAGAAAGTGAAAAAGTTGAGCCGGACACAAAAGGCTAAGTAAGGTCAATGAGGCAATTCCTTTGGCTTTTATAAGCGATGGCAGTCCGATGATATACTTAAATCTATATAGCCGTCTAAACTCTACATGAGTATAGGCGGCTTTTTAATTATTGTTGACAAAAACACTTTTACACTTTATCATATTAACGTAATGAAGTAGAATTTTTAGGTGTGAAATTAAAAAAAGAGGGGAAGGATACAATGAAAAAAGGTTTTAAAATCGGAATCGTAGTAATACTTGTTTTAATTTTGGGTATGTTTTCTCTTGCAGGGTGTTCGAGCAATAATGCAGCATCAAATACAGATGATAATAAAGCTTCTCAAGAAAATGAAAGCCAACAGGCTGGTGCAAGCGAAGATTCTTTTGACAAGATAAAACAAGTGGGAAAAGTTGTTATGGGACTTGACGATACATTTGCGCCTATGGGCTTTAGGGATCAAAATAATGAAATCGTAGGTTTTGATGTAGATCTTGCCAAAGAAGTATTTAAACGTAATGATTTGGAATTAGTACTTCAACCCATAGATTGGTCCATGAAAGAATCAGAACTTAATGCAGGAAATATTGATATGATTTGGAATGGATATACGATTACAGAGGAACGAAAAGAAAAAGTGGCATTTTCAAAGCCCTATCTTGACAATAGACAAGTAATTGTTGTGCTTAAAGGTTCTGATATTAAAAGCAAGAACGATCTTGCCGGCAAAAAGGTAGCGGCACAGACCGGTTCCAGCGCTGTAGATGCCATGAATACTGAACCTGAATTAGTGAAGTCTTTTGACGGAGGAGGACCTGTGCTTTTTGATACAAACAACGAAGCCTTTATGGACTTAGAGGCAGGAAGAGTTGATGCTGTAGTAGCTGATGAAATCCTTGCACGCTACTATATCAAACAAAAAGGTTCAGATAAATACGTAATTCTTGATGAAGACTTTGGAAAAGAACAGTATGGGGTAGGCTTTAGGAAACAAGATAAAAAGCTTTTGGAAATGGTCAATAATACACTTGATGAAATGAAAAAAGATGGAACCTATGAAACTATATACAAAAAATGGTTTGCAGAATAAAGAAACAGGAAACCGGTAATAGCTTTGTAGGACAATACAAGAAATCATCACAAAAGTAAAGGAAAATTATCATGCTTGAATACATTTTAATACTTATGCCGGCTTTACTTTCAGGGCTCGAAGTAACTTTAAAGGTATTTTTCTTTACGCTTATTCTTTCTATTCCTTTAGGGATTTTAGTGGCATTGGGAAGACTTTCTAAGATTAAACCTTTAGTGCTGTTGATGGAGCTTTACATCTGGGTTATGCGGGGAACACCATTGCTTTTGCAGATAGTAGTAATATTTTTTGGACTGCCTATTATCGGCATAACTTTTGACAGGTTCCCCGCTGCCATCCTGGCATTTGCTCTAAACTACGCGGCATATTTCGGTGAAATCTTTAGAGGTGGTATTGAGGCTATTGATAAAGGACAATATGATGCGGCAAAAGTCCTTGGATTTAGCCCGCGGCAAACTTTCGTAAGGATTATACTTCCCCAAATGATAAAAATTGTTTTGCCGTCAGTTGCAAATGAAGTAATAACACTTGTGAAGGATACATCCCTTGTATATGTAGTAGGGCTTGGAGAGCTTTTGCGCGCAGGAAAGATAGCATCGAACAGGGATGCTTCTCTGGTGCCTCTTATTGCGGTGGGATTTTTCTATTTAGCTTTGACAGCTATACTTACATTTGTTTTTCAAAAGTTAGAGAAAAGATATTCATATTTTCGATAAGGGGAATTAAATTATGGCAGTTCTTAGTGTAGAGGGCCTTTATAAAAGCTTTAAAGGCAAAGCTGTATTAAAAGATATAACTTTTCAACTTGCTCAAAATGAAATACTTGCGATAATTGGCCGCTCTGGTGTGGGAAAAACCACACTTTTAGGCTGCATTAACAATCTTGTCCGGTGCGACCGAGGCACAATAATAGTTGACGGGATGTACCTGTGCAAGGATGAAAATGGGACAAGCGTGTATGCGAAACCTGCCCAAATCCTTGAGATAAGAAAAAAAGTAGGATTAGTTTTTCAAAATTTTAACCTTTTTCCTCACATGTCTGTATTGGAAAATATAATAGAAGCGCCGATAAATGTATTTGGCGCTTCTAAAAAAGAGGCTGAGGGCAAGGCACGAGAATTATTAAAAATGCTTGATTTAGAGGATAAAGCAAACTCTTATCCCTTTGAGCTTTCCGGAGGGCAAAAACAAAGAGTGGCTATTGCCCGTGCCTGTGCATTAAACCCAAAAATAATGTGCCTTGATGAACCTACTTCCGCTCTTGATCCGGAGCTTAGAGAAGGCATAGCATTAATTGCCGAAAAACTGGCAGCCGATGGAATGGGTGTTTTAATAATAACTCATGATATGAATTTTGCAAAAAGAGTAGCACACCGCGTAATATTTATGGATGAGGGACGAATTGTTAAAGAAGCCGGAAAAGAAGAGTTCTTTAACAACATTGAAAATGAAAGAATAAAAAGTTTTGTTATGATGGACTAAAGTAGATAATTAGGCACTAAAAAATTCTTGGGCTATTCTTACGGCTTCTTGCGCGTCTTTTCCGTAATAGTCTGCTCCGATATTTCTTGCAAATTCCGGATTAAGAACTGCTCCCCCCACCATTATCCCGCAGTCAAGTCCCTCTGCTCTTATCGCCTTTATTGTTTTAGCCATATTTTGCGCTGTGGTTGTCATCAAAGCACTCAGACCTACAAGTCTTACATTATGTGCTTTGATATGTCTTATAATTTCTTCTTCAGGCACATCTTTTCCAAGATCTATCACATCAAAGCCATAATTTTCAAGAAGTATTTTCACAATATTCTTTCCTATGTCGTGAATATCGCCTCTCACTGTAGCCAGGATGATTTTACCTTTGCTGATACTGGTATTTCCCGCGCCTGTTTTTACAATATAGCTTTTTATAGCCTCAAAAGCGCTTTTTGCAGTCTCTGCAGACTGAATAAGCTGGGGCAAAAATATTTCTCCAGTCTCATATTTTCGGCCGACTTTATCTAGAGCAGGGATGAGATATTCATCAATTATTTGAGTGGGAGTTAAGAAATTTAGCATTTCATTGACTTTAGACTGAGCATCTTCTGCAAGGCCGTTTATTATAATACTTTCAATATCGCCTAAATCTGAAGAGGCTAATACTTTGCGGGCATCAGGCTCCTTTTCTGCACTGGCATATTCACTGATGTAATATTTTGCATACTTGTCGTGCCCCCACAGCACATTAAAGGCATTTACCGTCCCCATCACTTCTTTATCGGTAGGATCAATTATGGGCGCATCAAGCCCCGCTTCAAGGGCCATTGCAAGGAAAGTGCGGTTTAACAAAGAGCGATTAGGAAGACCGAACGAAACATTGCTTACACCTAGGACGGTTTTGACGCCAAGATATTCCTTTACAAGCCTTACAGCCTTTACGATTTCTTTTACGTCATCTTGCTGAGCAGAGGCTGCGATTACAAGGCAATCGATAAGCAGATTTTCTTTTGATATACCATATTCTTCAGCCGTTTTTACTATACGCTCTGCGATCTTAAATCTATCCTCAGCTCTTGATGGGATGCCATTTTCATCTAAGGTTAGGCCTATAACACAGGCTCCGTATTTTTTAACTATGGGGAAAATGTCATCCATTATTTGTTTCTTGCCGTTTACAGAATTAATTATCGGTTTACCATTATAAATTCTTACAGCAGCTTCAATTACATCGCTGTTTGCACTGTCTATTTGAAGAGGAATACTAATAGAGCTGGAAAGTTCTCGAACGATATTGAGCATCGTAGCTTTTTCATCTATTTCAGGCAGCCCCGCATTTACATTTAAAATATGCGCTCCTGCATCTTGCTGGAGCAAAGCCTGACGAAGGACGTATTCCATATCACCGCTTTTCAATGCTGTTTGAAGACGCCTTCTGCCAGTGGGATTGAGCTTTTCTCCGATAACAGTTACTCCATCGCCGATTATTACCGTTTTTGAAAAAGAGCTTACAGCTGTCATTGGCTTAACATGCCGTTTTACAGGCTTTAAACCTGAAATTGCGTTTCTAAGAGCCTTTATATGGTCATAGGTTGTGCCGCAGCAGCCTCCTAAGATTATAGCGCCTTTTTCAGCTATCTTTTTCGCATATTCCGCAAATTCTTCAGGCCCTACATTAAATATGGTTTTTCCATCTACGAGTTTTGGCATGCCTGCATTAGGCTGAGATATTACCGGCAGTGTTGAATATAAAAGGACCTCTTCGATTATTGGCAGCATTTCGCGGGGGCCTAAAGAACAATTTATACCTAAGGCATCAACGCCAAGACTCGAGACAACATTTACCATGGTCATAGGATCTGTGCCGGTAAGAGTTCTTCTGTCTTTTTGAAAAGTCATTGTAGCTATTACAGGCAAGCTTGTGTTTTCCTTGGCTGCAAGTATGGCTGCCTTCATTTCATAAATATCTGACATTGTTTCTATTAAAATTAAATCGGCACCTGCTTTACTGCCAATGATTAATTGTTCTTTAAAAAGAGCATAAGCATCTTCAAAGGACAAAGAGCCATATGGCTTCATAAGCTGTCCAATGGGACCGATGTCTAAAGCTACGAGCTTTTCTTGGGCAGTTTCAAGTGCTATATTTACACCGGCACTTACAATTTCGGTTACATCATATCCGTATTTTTCAAGTTTTAGTCTGTTTGCACCAAATGTGTTTGTTGTAATCACATCTGCGCCGGCATCCAGATACCCTTTGTGGACCTTTTTAATAATTTCAGGATGAAGAATGTTATAGCTTTCCGGAAGCTCTCCTGCTTTAAGGCCATATGTTTGAAGCATTGTGCCCATTGCACCATCGAAAATTACAAAGTTTGAGAAGTCGATTTTCTTATTCAAGAAGGCTTTCATCCTTTCTATATTGGCAGTTTACAGCAGAACATGACATACATTTTGTGCGATTCTCGTCTTTGAGGGGCATAGTCTGCCTAAGCCCCATAATTGCTGTCAGAGATTTGCGGGGAGAAAGCAGGAAGCTTTCTGTAACAGAAAGGCCGATTTTTCTATATGCATCTAAGGCTTGAAGTATCTCAAATTGAAAGTGAAGGGGGAATTTTCCGTAACCGGGTCCATATCGAAAAGTTGCATACAAATCTTGCGCTAAAGCTATTGATTTAACTTCTGAATCTGCCTTGCTAAATAAAGACTCAATAGCGGCTGAAGCGCATGCATCTAGGATAAGGCCCTTTATGGGCTGAGTCTTCATGTATAGCAAAATCCTTCTGTCAATTTCTATACCGAGCGTAGCAGCTATTAGTGCTACTTTTGATGAGCCTTTTAAATAATGCAGTATATCATCTTCACTAAATATTATGTTGCTACCTCTGAGAAAAAGCACCTTATTTTGGCGCTTTATATCAAAAATCTCATAAGTATATTTAGGATTTGAAATATCCTGTATCTCATGGGTACATTCATCCACTAATTTTATCGTATCCGGGTTTGGCTTGATACCGCCAAAGCCCAGATAGCAGAACACATTTTCATATTCGATATTCATGATAGCTCCCTGAAAAATTCAAACTTTACTTTTAATATTTTGATCGTATAGCTTATAGTAATTATGGCCTGGTAAGGGTAATATTTCCCCATACCCCCATCTTATCTTTTATAATAATTAAAACTCCCTCCACACCTGGAATAGATCTTGCAAAATCGATTCCGGCCTGTATATCCTCAGGGGTTTTGACTCTATTACCTACAGCAGTTGCAGCAGCATCAGCCAAAAGAGTGTCGTGGGATACTACCACTGCCGCATCGGCTTTGCCAAAACTTAGTGAATGCCCTACCGTCCCGCTAGAAGTACATACCCCTATCGAATTTTCAGATGGTGGAAAAAGTAAGGCAATTTTATTTGAGAGAGGTGATTTACCGGCATATACCAATACATGCCTTTCACGGCTACTCTTAATATATATATCGCCGCCGTTTTCAATTATTATTTCATCACTGTATTTTTCAAGAGCCTTTCCTACATACTCACTTATAGCGCCTGCTACGGCAGCCATAGGTCCGACGCCGGCGGCTCTTGATGCACGACACATATGCTTTACTATGACAGGAGCATCCTCTGCCGGGTTTACAGGCACAAGGCTTGTTAAAAATTCAGGGCAAGACTTTATATAATCTGAAATCTCGCCCCTATATTTTTTAAGTTCTATTGTCGCCTCATTTTTCAAATCGGATTTAGAAATAATCTCTAAATCCGATTCGTATTCAGTAACATTAAATTTTACAAGACCTTCTGCCTTCATATAATCTCTGTAAAATCGTTTTTGATACATATTTGCCTCCGAAAATATTTATAAAGCCGCAGCAGCTGCAGATGGCAAGTCTTCTGAATCGCTGCTTATAGCGCGCAGAGGGCAAGCACCTATGCACAGCATACAACCCTTGCATTTCTTTATATCATATTCTAATTTCCATTCTTTGGTGTCAAAACATAACGCTTTTGTACTGCACACTGCAGTGCATGCACCACATTCCACGCATTTTTTCGATTCTATATAAATTTTTTGCCTATATACATTTTTACTCATCTTCAAACTCTCCTTCCCTTACTTCTTCAAGAGTATTTAGCTTTGCAACTTTACCGAAATGTTCTATCGGTTCCTGCAGCGTAAACTTCTTCATTTGTATCCAGCGCTTTAATTCTGCTGCAATTTCCCGAGCCTTGCTTAAACTTGAAAGCGGCGTAGTTGGTATTTGCCGTCCCTCGAAAGTAACTGTTCCGCTTCGAAGCTGGGCGTAACTTACTTTGCCGAGTACCGGCCTTGAACGTCGGCCGGTGCTGTAATCAACAATATAGGTATATATATCCTTATTTTCGACTGCTAAATTCATCAACATATCTTTATCAAGCACAGGTATCGGAATTCCTATGCCTACAAACATCGAGGTACCGTATTTTTCAAATACCGCGGGCTGAATATAATCACAACTCATCTCTTTTAAGTTGCCGATAACTGCTAAAGTTGCTGCAGAACCTATAGGAACACCATTTGTCTCGCGCTCTACTTCAGTTAAAAATTGAGTTCCCTGCCATGCTACATAACCTGGGGCACCTGCTAAAAATATTCTAGTTCCTATGCCGATTGTCCGAAGATACGGATCATTTAACAATGGGCTTAGCTCGCCTGCGGTAGAGTAGTTTATATTTGCCATATTGGGCTGCAGAACTCCCATATAGGTATACAAAGTTCGTGATGAAGTATTAGTAGCTGCATTGTAGTTTTGATAGCAATTCCTCGGGTTAAAAAGATAAGCCTCATTTATTGAATCCTTTGTTATATAAGTATCAATTTCTTTCCTCGGATAGCAATCCGTTCCGGGGGATGTGGCCTGCAAATGTATTTTCTTTCCTGATATTAAATCACATATCACATGAGCACCGCCATATTCTATACCTCTGTCTGTTGAAGTTTCGGTGGCGCCTAAATATGCATCAACTGCTGCAAGGCCGGCATGGGCAGGCACATTGTTCAGCAGCACCTTGGTCATTCGGATGGGAGGGTCGCTGTGGCCGAAATTTAAAAACGCACCGGAGGAGCACATCGGGCCAAAGGTAGCAGTGGTTACAACGTCTACATATTTTGTAGCTTCATCTACGCCCTTCTCCTTAACTATATCAATGATTTCCTCGGCTGTGACAACAACTGCGGTTCCGTTTTTGATTTTTTCGTTGATTTCTTCGAAAGATTTTTTGACTTCCATTATAAAAATGCCTCCCTGGAGTAAAAAATTTTGCAAAATAAAAGCTGCTTTTCGATAAGAAAAGCAGCTCGTTGCTTTGCGCACACAACAAATAAAACAGGCTGTTAATCTTATCTCTCAGGATTATCACTATCCTGCAGGAATTGACACCGATGCATTCTAATGGAAAATGCCGGTTGTCGAGCGTCATAGGGCCCGTCCCTCAGCTACTCTGGATAAGATGTTTTATTCAGTTTTGTTTATTTCTTATTAGTTTACATTACTTGATAAAGTTTGTCAAGGGTATTTTACCTAAGTTTGAGAAAAAGTTGTGACAGCAGCATGGCGAATCATGATAGAAGAACACATAGAGACGGTTCGAGACCACTGAGAACATCGAACACATTGGGACGGTTCTTTTGTGTTGTCTGACAACACAAAAGAACCGTCCCAATGTGTTCGACTGACTGGACTGACTGAATTAAAATTATGGTAATAGTAAAATAAATATGTTAATATTATATATAGAAATAAACCCAAAAAATGGAGGCGATTATATGAATTATATGAAAAAATCAGAAAGATCTATTATGATCATATCTATTCTATTTATTGTTTTAGGAATAATACTAATTGCAAAACCTGAATTTTCCCTAATAGCTATATGCCGGCTCTTTGGTATTATAATACTAGTCCCGGGAATAATCCAGCTTGCAAATTTCTTGCGCAAACCTACAGAAGAAAATATATTTGGATTAGATCTTGTCTTTGGGCTATTTTTTATTTTGCTTGGTATCTTTATGCTAATTGCTCCTAAAGCAGTTGTTTCTGCATTTCCTCTAATGATAGGGATAGTGATAATAATTGACAGTATACTGCGTCTGCAATTATCAATTAATCTAAAAAGAATAAGTTATGACAGATGGTGGGTGCATCTTTGTTTTGCTATCTTGACAGGCGTGCTTGGAGTTTTGCTGGTCTTTAATCCTTTCGCGGGTAGCGTCATTCTCACGAGAATTATCGGCATTACATTAACTATCAGCGGTATCGTCAATTTAATCGGCATAGCACATATTTCGAAAGCTTTCAAGTAAATAAATAAGAATAGATGCTTTCAAGATACACGAATATCAAGCCTTGCGGGCGAACTTTCCTTGCCTGTAAGGCTTGATTTATGAAATTAAATAATATAAAAGTATAAAAAAGAAAAGCTTAATTAGTAGAAAAACAAGCTTTGTTTTGATAGAATATAACAGGCATATCGACTTCAGTAATGCATGAATTAAGAAGCATAAGGCAATTAAATTTGCTGTATTAATATATAAAATAATCATCAAACGGAGACTGGCAGCTAAGAAGCTAATGAAGCCGAGAATCTCCTGCTTTCAAATAAATATAAGGTGGAGAAGTTTAATTCACACTAAAGGATGCATTTCTATAAATCCTAGAAAGAAAAGAGGAAGGTTGCGCTAATTGAAGATACATACAAAAGAAGATTTTTACAAAGGATTGATGCATGGGATTCCGATTGCCCTAGGTTATATACCAGTTTCGTTTACCTTCGGTCTCATGGCGGTAAAAGGCGGCATACCGGCACTAGCTGCAATTTTGATTTCAATGACTAACTTAACATCGGCAGGACAATTTGCAGGGATGAATCTAATTATAGAAGGGGCTTCTCTTGTTGAAATAGCTTTAACAACACTTATAGTAAATCTGCGCTATATGCTCATGTCTATCTCTCTTTCACAGAAGCTTTCAAATAAAATACCGGCATTTAAGAAATACATACTTGCTTTCGGAATAACAGATGAGGTTTTTGCAGTATCTGCCGTTCAGCCGGGGGAGGTAACTTCGTCATATATGTCAGGCCTTGTTACACTTCCCTATATCGGTTGGACAATAGGGACAATAATGGGCGCTTTAGCATCTTCGCTATTGCCTCAAATGCTTCAAAACTCTATGGGTATAGCCCTTTACTGCATGTTTATTGCAATAGTAGTTCCTGCCGCAAAAAAATCTATAGCAGCTCTTGTAGTAGCTTTAATAGCAATATTTATCAGTTCGCTATTTACCTGGGCACCTCTTATAAGCTCCCTGTCTGCGGGGTGGGTTATTATAATTGCTACAGTTGCTGCCTCTAGCATTGGAGCTATCGCGTTCCCAAGAGAGGATGATGAATGTGACTAAAACTAATCCATATCTGGCACTTATTGTCATGGCTGTCGTAACTTATTTAATAAGGGTTGCGCCTATTGCTCTCATAAAAGGAAAACTAAAATCAAGGTTTCTTAAATCTTTTCTGTATTATATGCCCTATGCTGTTTTAGGAGCTATGACATTTCCGGCAATCCTTTTTTCCACGGGGAATATAGTGGCATCAGCGCTGGGCGGCGCTTTTGCGTTATTTTTAGCTTATCATGATCAAGAAATGATAAAAGTTGCAATAGGAGGAATAGCAGTAGCTTATATTTGTCAGCTTTGGCTAGGATTTTAATATATTAATTTTAATTAAAAGGAAATGCTTTCATGAATATAGATATTATTTGTATAGGCAAGATAAAAGAAAAATACCTGCTAGACGGCATAAATGAATATAAAAAAAGACTTTTGCCTTACTGCAAATTGCGCATTATCGAAGCCATAGAGCAAAAGGCACCTGAGACCTTAAGCGAAAAGGAGAAGGTTCAGGTATTAGAGCGTGAAGGAAGGGATATTCTCCAAAAATTAAATCCTTCTTCATATATAATTACATTGTGCATTGAGGGACAGCCGCTTTCCTCCGAAGAAATGGCTAAAAAGCTCAGTGATCTTATGATAGACGGCAGGTCACATGTTACATTTATCATTGGCGGTTCTTTAGGCCTTTCCCCGGAAGTTAAAGCCCGAGCAGACCTTTCCCTTTCGTTTTCAAAACTTACCTTTCCACATCAACTGATGAGGCTAATATTGATTGAGCAAATTTATCGATGGTTTAAAATAATACACGGCGAACCGTATCATAAATAACAATAGGTAGGCAAGCAGTTATTGATCTTGAATATTTTGCACACTGAGAAAATCTTATATGAGGGGCTGAGCTTGTGGAAGAGTTTGAAAAAATAGCAGTGATTTGCATACTTACCATGATAATCCACAGTGTTGATACCCTATCTTACTCAACACGCATAGCCGGTATCCGCACAAAAAAGCTTGCTGTGGCGCTGTCTCTTTTTAACATTATAGTTCTTGTTTCAAGAACATCAAATATGATTCAAGCTCCTCTTGTAGGAAGCATAGTAGATTCTGCCATCAAGTTTGGCAGGCAGGATATATTAGGCGATTTTCGGCTAATAATACTGTCGGCCACTATTGGAAGTATCGTCGGCGCTATGTTTATACCTACATTTATTAATATATTTACATATGCCATAAATCGGTTGGAAATAGTTGGCTCAGTTCCTAATCTCCTCATGCATACCTTTTCTATAAATGCGCTAAAAAAAGTCAAGAAAAGCATAGCACCTCCCAGCACAAGATATCTCAAGCAAATTCGCTATTCAGGCATTCCTATAAGTCTTGTAGTGTATCACACCCTCATAACTTCAATTTACACGGTAGGTATACTGGCATCAGTATACGCAGGCGTGGTAATACCTGCTTACCGCCTGACGGCAAGTCAGCTTTCCGGCATTATAAACGGTGTGGCTACAGTGCTGTATGCGGTTGTTGTAGATCCGACAGCTGCCCTAATAACAGATCAAACCCTTCAGGGAAAGCGCCCGGCAAAAGATGCCACTTCTTTGGTAACGCTGCTTGTATGCGGCAAAATAGGCGGGACGCTTTTAGGACAACTCATATTTTTACCGGCTGTGGATATCATAGTTTATTTTACAAAACTTATAATATAAATCCAAAGAGATGTATGGCTGCGAAAAAAATAAGCAGACATATAGTAAATTTTAAAGATAGTTATTGCATAAATATGCAATATAGTGTATAATTATCAAATAATACGGATACGGAGGTAAAAATATGAGTAGTAAAAAAGTAGTATTAGCTTATTCAGGGGGATTGGATACATCAGTAATAATCCCATGGCTTAAGGAAAATTTTGATTATGATGTAATAGCTGTAGCTGTTGATGTGGGACAAGGGGAGGAACTGGATCCTCTTAAAGAAAAAGCGATAAAGACAGGTGCAAGCAAGATTTACATAGAAGATGCAAAGAAAGAATTCGTAGAAGATTTTATATTTCCAACACTGAAAGCAGGCGCTATATATGAAGGCAAGTATCTTTTAGGAACATCTATGGCACGCCCTGTTATAGCCAAACGACTTGTGGAAGTAGCAGAAGCGGAGGGAGCAGAAGCTATAGCCCACGGCGCCACCGGCAAAGGAAATGACCAAGTCCGATTTGAGCTTACTATTAAAGCACTTAATCCCCATCTAAAGATAATCGCACCCTGGAGGATGTGGGATATAAAATCACGAGAAGAAGAAATCGAATATGCCCAAAAGCGGGGGATACCCATACCGGTAACCAAAGAACATCCTTACAGCATGGATCGCAACTTATGGCATCTAAGCCATGAAGGCGGAGACTTGGAAGATCCGGCAAATGAATCAAAGGACGATGTCTGCCTTATAGTGACACCACCTGCTAAGGCTCCGGATGTTCCTACATATGTGGAAATAGGCTTTGAAAAAGGTGTGCCTAAGACGATAAACGGCAAAAGTTATGAGCCGGTAGAACTGATAGAGGAGCTGAACGAAATCGGCGCCAAAAACGGCATAGGAATTGTAGATATGGTAGAAAACCGGTTGGTTGGCATTAAATCTCGGGGCATATATGAGACACCGGGGGGAACTATACTTTACCTTGCACATAAAGAATTGGAGTCGATTACCCTTGACCGCCAGACGTCGCACTTCAAGGAACACGTAGCCCAAAAGTTCGCAGAACTGGTATATGATGGCTGCTGGTATACACCTCTTAGAGAAGCGCTGTCGGCTTTTGCAGACAGCACTCAAGAAACCGTAACCGGCACAGTGCGCATGAAGCTTTATAAAGGAAATTGCACCCCTGCCGGTATTAAATCAGATTATTCACTGTATGATGTGGATCTTGCCACATTTGGCGAAGAGTATGTTTACAACCAAAAAGATGCGGAAGGTTTTATAAACCTTTTCGGCTTGCCGCTTAAGGTTAGAGCCCTTATGATGGAAAGGAATAAGAAGTCATGAAGCTTTGGGGCGGAAGATTTACCAAAGAGGCAGATAAGGCTATGGAACGCTTTAATTCATCCATATCTTTTGACAAGCGCCTTTACAAATACGACATAAATGGCAGCATAGCACATGCTGCCATGCTTGCAAAATGCGGCATAATAAGCCGGGAGGATGCAAAAAGCATAATCGAAGGGCTTAAATCTATATTAGATGATATAGAAAGCGGAAAGCTTAAAATATCTGAAGATGCAGAGGACATCCATACCTTTATAGAGCAGCAGTTGACCTGCCGTATAGGAACAGCAGGGCAACGCTTGCATACGGCTCGCAGCCGCAACGACCAAGTGGCTCTTGATATCAGAATGTATTTAAAAGATGCTATAAGTCAAATACAGCAGTTACTAATTTCTCTAATGGGGACAATTACTGATGTGGCATTTATTCACATAGATACCATAATGCCCGGATATACCCATCTGCAAAGGGCACAGCCGGTGACTCTCGGTCATTATTTGATGGCATATTTTCAGATGTTTAAGCGAGATTATGAGCGGCTGGGCGATTGTTATAAAAGAGTTGATATTATGCCCTTAGGCTCGGGAGCTTTGGCTACCAGTACCTATCCTATAGACAGGCATTTTGTTGCAGAAAAACTCGGATTTTCATCGGTTTCAGAAAATAGTATGGATGCAGTATCAGACAGGGATTTTGAAATAGAATTTTTAAACTGCGCCGCCTTGATAGGTATGCATCTAAGCCGTTTTTGCGAGGAACTTGTGATTTGGTCCTCCGCAGAGTTTAATTTTATAGAATTAGATGACGCGTTTTGCACCGGAAGCAGCATTATGCCACAAAAGAAAAACCCTGATGTTGCAGAGCTTATCCGCGGCAAAACCGGCAGGCTTTATGGTGATCTTATAAGGCTTTTTACAGTTATGAAAGGCCTACCATTAGCATATAATAAAGATATGCAGGAAGACAAAGAAGCTATCTTTGATGCAGCTGACACTCTTACAGATTCAATTTCCATATTTTCAGCCATGCTTTCTACCGCGACTTTTCATAAAGATGTAATGTTAAAAGCAGCTTATGGCGGTTTTACAAATGCCACAGACGCTGCCGATTATCTTGTAAAAAAAGGGATGCCCTTTAGGCAAGCTCATGAAATTATAGGGCGTTTGGTGGTATACTGCATTGAAAACGGCAAAGATTTATCTACTATTTCCATTGAGGAGTATAAGCAGTTTTCTGACTTATTTGATGAAGATATCAAAGGCGCAATAGATTTAAAGACTTGTATACAAAATAGAAAGGTTTATGGCGGTCCATCCCGAGAAAGCGTGACTGTCATGATAGATAATGCAAAAAAATTTTTAGAGGAACATAAAAAATAACTTTATTCCACATACCGTCTTAAAGCCTTGACGTCCTTTATCTTGATTGTTGAGCGGTGATAATCGATAATCCCTTCATCTTTCATGCGGCTCATTTCCCGGGACATGGATGGTCGTGACACATTTAAAAAATCTGCCATGTCGTTTCGATTCATGGGTAAAACAAATGTAGTTTTACCCGTTTTTTTATATTGGTCCAGTAAGAAAGCGCTAATTTTACCCCTCATACTTTTAATTGTCAGATATTCAACCTTCTTATTTAGCGCCAAAGCCCGTTCGGATACAATCTTGAGCATATTAAGTATTAGGGTTTTGTGCCATGGGCACACCTTATCGCACTGACCTGTTATCTTTTTACCTGAAAGAAAAAACACAGTGCAGTCTTCCGAAGCTATAACTGTGGAAGGCCAGACCGGATTTTTTGAAAATACCACCATCTCTCCAAACATATCCCCGGGCTGCAGTATCGCAATAACCAGCCGATCGCCGGCAGAATTTTCTCTTACTACGGCTGCCTTGCCCTTCAACAACACCCCCACCGACTCAAAAGCATCTCCTGCCATAGCGATAAGCTCATCCTTTTTGTAATCGCATATCCTCGGCTCAAGACAGCCCATCATGAGAGACAATTCATCTTTTGTTATTCCTTCAAACAAAAGAGTTTCAGGCAAAACGCTTGCTTTTACATCAAAAATATAAATCACCCACTTTTTGTAGCCATAGCTACCGAAATATTGTCTATATTTTACTACTATATAGTTAAACATACAACATGTAATTAAAAGAAGGTGAGCATAATGAAAAGAAAAATTGTTACCATAGATGAGGAAAAATGCAATGGCTGCGGTCTTTGCGCGAGTGCCTGTCATGAAGGAGCGCTACAGCTTATAGACGGAAAGGCAAAACTTGTATCAGAATCTTACTGCGACGGATTAGGCGACTGCCTTCCTAAATGTCCTGCAGGAGCAATTACCATAAGGGAGATGGAAGCTGCACCATATAATGAGGAAGCAGTGAAGCAAAATATGATGGCAAAAAATGCCAAAAACACACAAGATGCCTTAGAAAACAAACTGCCCTGCGGATGTCCTGGCAGCAGAGTAAAAATGCTAAATAAGGAAGATAATCAAAAAATTGGGTATACTGCTGTAAAAGAACAATCACGGCTTGCCCAATGGCCATGCCAGCTAAAGCTTGTTCCGGCAAATGCGCCGTTTCTTACCAACGCTCATTTGCTTATAGCCGCCGACTGCACCGCATATGCCTACGCCTCTATCCACAATGACTTTATGAGAAACAGAGTTACGCTGATAGGCTGTCCAAAGCTTGATAATGTCGATTATACAGATAAGCTTACAGATATTCTAAAATTTAACAACATAAAAAGCGTAACAGTGCTGAAAATGGAAGTTCCCTGCTGTAATGGCATCGCAAACGCTGTAAGAGAAGCGCTTATCGCAAGCGGCAAGATGATCCCTTGGAATGTAGTTACTATAAGCACAGAAGGGGATATTATCGAGGATTGAATTTAGAACAGGAACGAAATATAAAAAAGATAGAGTTTTACAGATTTTCTACTTTGAAAAACCAAATATATTATACGGGGGATTTTTTATGATAGAAAAAAGATATGAATTTACCTTTTCGGATGCAAAAACCATTGAAAGAGTCGTATCTGACGATAATGTAGACATAAATCATATGATACTTCCGAAAGGGGATGCACTTCCCGAGCACTATACAAATTCAAATGTGTACATGATTGTAGTAAGAGGCGAAATTTCACTGCAGCTGGGCACACAGGATGAGCACACCTATCCTGCAGGAAGCATCATAGCAATTCCATATAAGACAAAAATGAATGCACGCAACAATCATGAAGAAGTATTAGAATTTTTTGTGGTTAAGGCTCCAAGCCCTAAAACTTTTGCCAAAAATTAAGGCATTAGCCTTATCAGCTATGCCGGCGCTTACAGCGTCGGCTTTTCTTTATTTCTCAGAATTATTTTTAAATGATTGAATCTGCCTGAGTTTAGAATAGAATATGTTAATTTATGCGTAGTTAATATAAAAATTAAGCAAAATTATTTAGAAGTGAGCAAAAAACTATTGATTTAAATTTAGAATCGGTGTATAATTTAATCAAACGAGAGCAAATAAGCATGAAAATAGTAAATGATTAATTATATAGCGAAAAGCGAGAGTGATTTTCGTGTTTGCAGAAGAAAGACAGCAAAAAATCCTGGAACTCCTTGAAAAAAACAGCAGTATAAAAGTTAAGGAACTTGCAAAGATGTTTGATGTATCCGAGTCTACTATAAGAAGAGACCTGCAGGAGATGGAAGAAAAACAGCTTTTAAAAAGAACCCATGGGGGAGCAGTTGGAATTAAAAAAATGATATTTGAACCTACTTTCAAGGAAAAGGAAGACAAAAGCCAAAGAGAAAAGTCAATTATTGCAAAAACTGCAGCTTCTTTAATAGAAGATAATGATACCATAATCTTGGACTCGGGCACTACTACTCTAGAGATAGCAAGGTGTCTTGAAGCAAAGGACATAACAGTTATAACAAATTCTATTGACATAGCTTCTGAGCTTTCTGAAAGAGACGATGCGGAGCTTGTGATTACAGGGGGATCGCTAAGAAAAAAGACTCGGGCCATGGTAGGACATATAGCAGAAAGCACTATACGTAATTTTAGAGTGGACAAAGCCTTCATAGGAGCAAACGGAATTTCCGTAAAAGAAGGTATTACAACGCCAAATTTTATCGAAGCTCAAACCAAAAGGGCCATGATGGAGGTGGCTGACAAGGTATATATAGTAGCAGATGCTTCCAAGTTTAACCAGGTCTGTTTTTCAGTGATAAGTAGTATCAGAGAAGTAACCGCCATTATAACCAGTGGAGATTTAGATGAAGAAGTGATAAAGGAATTTGAAGATGCGGGAGGCAAAATCATCATAAAAAATGAGTAATTCGAGCGAAAGGGTGACCAAATGCAGATGGTGATTACAGTAACTCTAAATCCGGCACTAGATAGAACGCTTAATGTGGACAATTTTACCATAGGAACAGTAAACAGGGTAGTCGGGGCAAGATACGACATCGGCGGCAAAGGAATTAACGTCTCAAAAGTTCTGAAAAATTTTAATATAGACTCTTTATGTCTCGGCTTCTTGGGCGGAATTTGGGAAGGTTATTTTTTGCAAGAGTTAAAACGCCGGAATATCTCCTCGAATTTTACCCATATAGACGAGGATACAAGGACTAACACAAAAGTAGTAGATACCCTAAAGGGCACGTTTACAGATATAAATGAAGCAGGTCCCGAGATAAAAAAATCAGAGCTTGAAAAATTCATGGATACTTTTGAAAATTCATGCAAGAACGGCGATATAGTAATTTTATCAGGGGGAGTAAGTCCATCGGTGCCTTGCGATATTTACGGGAAACTTATTAAAATAGCCAAGGAAAAAGGAGCTACAACAATACTTGATGCGGAAGAGGAGCTGCTTAAAGAAGGGGTCAAAGCAAAACCGGATATTATAAAGCCCAATATACACGAACTTACAAAACTCATGAATCTAGATGATGGCTCAGATGATGCCATAATAAAAGCCGGAAAAAAACTGGTAGGATATGGGATAAAAAAGGTTCTTGTTTCCTTAGGGGAGCGGGGCGCAATATATGTGACGGAAAATGGAGTATACAAGTGCAACGGATTGAAAGTGCCAGTAAAAAGCACAGTAGGAGCAGGGGATTCTATGGTAGCAGCTCTTGCTTATAGTTTAATAAATGATTTTAGCGATGAATATACGTTAAAATTTGCAAATGCCTGCGGAGCAGCAACTGTAATGTTGGAAGGCACAGAAGCATGCACTTTAGAGCAAGTTAAAGATTTAGTGGATAATGTTTTCATTAAGGGGGAAAATTACTAAATGGAAATCAGAGACATGTTTTCGAAAGAAAGAACGAGTTTTGATTTAAAGGCAACTACCAAAGAAGAGGTTATAGATGAACTTATAGATATTTTATACAAAGACGGAAAGATAACAGATAAAGAAGAATTTAAAAAAGCGGTATTAAAGAGAGAAGAAGAGTTTTCAACAGGTATAGGAATGGGAATTGCCATTCCTCATGGCAAAAGCGCCGCAGTTAAAGAAGCTTCAATAGTTTTTGGTAAAAGCACAAAGGGTATCGATTTTAATTCCATGGACGGCGAGCCGGCTCATTTGTTCTTTCTTATAGCTGTTCCTGAGGAGTCTAATGATGTGCATCTTAAGGCTTTAAGCGAGATATCAAGGAGGCTGATGCATGAGGAAGTAAGGGAAAAACTCTATAAGGCTCAAAGCTTCGAGGATTTTATAGAAGCATTCTAATATCAAATTCTAAGACAAATATCTAGGTTTTGATAATTTTACTAAATATGAGGCAAGGCCGCTGCTGACTTGCTATATTAGGATAGCATAAGGCCTTTTAGAACTAATAAAATATAAAAGAGGAGGACTTATATATGAAAATTGTAGCTGTTACGTCATGCCCCACGGGCATAGCTCATACCTATATGGCTGCTGAAGCGCTTCAAATGGCAGCTAAAGAGCTTGGTCATGAGATAAAGGTGGAGACCCAAGGTTCTGTAGGCGCAGAAAACGTTATAACAGAAGAAGATTTAAGGCAGGCAGATGCGGTTATCATTGCCGCTGATACTAATGTTGACAAATCTAGATTTACAGGGCTTCCGGTAATAGAAGCTTCTGTAAGCGAGGCGATAAAAAATCCAAAGGCCCTTATAAATAAAGCCCTATCCGCTAAGCCGAAGATGAGTGTGGTAAAAGAAACTGTCCAGCCAAAAGATAAAGAAAAAGAATCTCAAAAAGGTCTTTATAAGCATTTAATGACAGGCGTATCATATATGATACCCTTTGTAGTGGCAGGCGGAATATTAATAGCCTTGGGATTTGCCTTTGGAGGCATATATGTTTATGAAAACGTAGGAAGCCTCGGCGAGATTATCTTCTCAACAGGGAAATTAGCTTTTTCGCTAATGGTCCCGGTGCTTGCAGGTTATATTGCTTATTCCATAAGTGATAGACCGGGTTTGGTCCCTGGATTTGTAGGCGGGGCTCTTGCAGATAAATTAGGCGCAGGATTTATAGGCGCGCTTCTTGCAGGGCTTATAGCAGGTTACACTGTGGCGTTTTTAAAGAAATATATTAAGCTGCCAAAATCTATGCAGGGATTGATGCCGGTTTTGGTGCTGCCTGTGCTTTCAACATTGATTATGGGTCTTGTGATGGTGCTGGTATTAGGCGGGCCTGTAAAATCTATAAATGATGCAATGTCAGCATGGCTTAATAACTTACAAGGAACTAGCGCAGTGTTCTTAGGTATAGTGTTGGGCTGCATGATGGCTTTTGACATGGGGGGTCCTATAAACAAAGCGGCATACGCCTTTGGCACTGCTACAATAGCCGCGGGACAACCAACACCGATAATGGCTGCAGTCATGGCTGCCGGCATAGTGCCACCACTGGGCATAGCCCTTGCAACGATTATTGCTAAAAACAAGTTTACTGCCGCCGAAATAGAAGCAGGAAAAGCAGGCTGGGTCTTAGGACTTTCGTTTATAACAGAAGGGGCAATTCCATTTGCGGCAGCAGATCCCTTTAGAGTGATTCCATCTATAATGGCAGGTTCAGCAGTAACAGGAGCCCTTTCTATGCTTTTTGGCTGCGCACTAGCCGTGCCCCATGGCGGCATTTGGGTGCTTTTTATACCAAATGTTGTAACAAATCTATTCTTTTACATTCTTTCTATAGCTATAGGCACAGTAGTTACAGGATTATTGCTTTCGATTTTAAAAAAGCCTATAGAAAATAGCTCCTCTTTATAAATGCTAAATTACAACCATTTATTTTTGTAAAACCACTTGGCTTGCCCAAGTGGTTTATTTCCGTATATAATTATATTACATACGGAACAATATTCTGGAGTTAGATAGGATATGAAGGCTTTGAATTTATCTTAATATCTTAAAACGTAGTCATATAAAGACTAAAAAAAGGTGGAGAAAGTTGACAGAACATTACATTGACGCAATGGGTTTTATGTGTCCGGTGCCTAATATGATGGTGCAGGAAAAACTAGAACAAGCTCAGCAAGGGGATGTTATCATACTTGAAACAGACCACAGCTGTGCAGCCGTAAACATAATAAATGATATGAAAAAGAAAAAAATCCGAGCTACATCCCAAGAAATTGATAATGGTATATGGCGTGTTGTGATAAGATTATAAATCTTACAAAATTAACAAAATCCGCGGCTGGGAAGGTGTAAAAACTTTATAAATGCCCGTGCTACAATGCTCTGGGCTTTTTCTGTTTTATAGGCAAGGTAAATTTTTTGCTTTAAAGTTATGCCCTTGATATCAACGGCCTTAAGAGTTTTATTGTGCAGTTCTTTTTTAAGGGCAAGTTTTGACATTATTGATATGCCGTGACCTGCTTCTACAGCGGCCTTGATGGAGTCTACGCTGCTAAGTTCCATGACAATGTTAAGAGAGGAAATATCAATTCCTGCCGAGCTCAAGCAATTTTCAACAACTTGCCGAGTGCCGGAGCCGTGCTCCCTCATAATGAGGGGTTGTTTTACAAAGTCCTCCGGCAGCAAATATTTTTTGCCATTCCAGGGCTCTTTATTCGGCACTATAACTGTCATATCATCAGTGGCTATTTCTTCAATAGCAAAAGGACCTGAAACCCGATCGCCCTCAATAACTGCCACATCAACTATTTCATCTTTTAAGTCACTGATAACCTGTGTTTGATTTCCCACTTTTAATTTTAAATTTGTTTCAGGGTATTTCTCTTTGAATATAAATATACTGCACGGCACCGCATAACCGCCGACAACCGAAGTGGCTCCGATAGTAAGACTGCCTTCTACCGAGGCACGCAGGCTGTCCATCTTGGATTCCAGCTCGCTAAAAAGGTCTGTTATCCTGACGGAATAATCGTAAAGCAGCCTACCTGCGTCGGTTAAACTTGTGCCACGATTGCTTCGCTCCAACAGCTGTATCGAGAAATAATTTTCCAATTGCTTTATTTGCTGAGAAAGAGCCGGCTGAGTGATAAAAAGTTCCTCGGCAGCCTGGGTAAGGGAACCGGTTTTAGCTATAGCAGCAAATGCCTTTAAAAAATCGATATTCATAGTAAACCACCTTTTTGATATAAGCTATACTTATAATAACATAAAATTAGCTAATTTTACAACTATTCCTAAGCTAAGTATAATAAAGATAGTGAAGGAAATCACAAGTACAATCTTTATAGGAGGTGTTTTTGTGGCACAATCAGAAGTTTCACTGAAATCCAGGATAAAATCAAAACCTGCTGCTAAAAAGAAGAACCAGATAGGTTACGGCATCGCACTACTTGCACTAATAATTGTTTTTGGCTGGTATTTATCTACTGTAGCAACTTCCGTAGCTCTTCGCTGGATGATTGGAATTGCTTTTGGATTTATTCTGCAGCGCTCCAGGTTTTGCTTTACCGCAGCTATGAGGGATCCCTTTTTAACAGGCAGTACATCACTTCTAAGAGCGGTTATCATAGCAATCCTGGTAGCCATGATAGGATTTTCAGCGGTGCAATTTGCGGCAGTAAGCGCAGGAGAGGCTGTTCCCGGCAACATAAGCCCTGTGGGAATCCATACTCTACTCGGAGGAATTATCTTTGGGATAGGGGCGGTTATCGCCGGCGGTTGTGCGTCAGGGACTTTGATGAGGGTAGGCGAAGCATATGTGATGAATATGGTGGCACTGGTGTTTTTTGTTATCGGCTCAGGATTTGGAGCATATATCTTCGGTTGGGTAAAAGACAACATAGTGCGCTCTTCGCCTGCGGTATTTCTTCCTGATGTGCTCGGTTGGCCCTTAGCTTTCTTCGGGCAGATATTGGTACTTTTTGGATTATATTGGCTGGCTTTTTGGTGGGATTATAGAGAAGTATAAAATTTTTAAAAGTATAAATTAAAAGTATAAAAAGGAGAGGATATAAATGGCAGAAGTATATCTTGATTGTTTAGGAGAGGCTTGCCCCGTACCCCTTATAAAAACTCAAAATAAGTTAAAGGAGCTCAATGTTGGCGATATTCTAATTGTGCAGATAGATCACAGCTGCGCTATGAAAAACGTGCCGGAATGGGCAAGAAAAGAAGGATATCCTGTAGAATTAGAAGAGATTGAAGAAGGGCGCTACGATATTTATATTGAGAAAAATAAGTAAAGGGGGCGGCTTTTGATGAACAGATATCAGGAAGAAGCGGCCAAACTGAAAAAAGCATTGCTAAAAGACCCCTTTCCATATTGGATGGGCGCTATACTTCTGGGGCTTTTGAATATAGTGACAGTTATTATATTTAAATCAGGCCTGGGAGTAACTACGACTTTTTCTCATTGGGCAGCATGGATTCTCAAAGCCCTGGGAGGTCATCCGGAAAACTGGGTTTTTTATCAGTCAGAATCGGCATCTAAAGCTCTTGCCGCAGGCTTTATGAGAGATGGCGGAACTATGCAAAATCTGGGGATTATCTTTGGCGCTATGCTTGCAACCTTACTGGCTTCCCAGTTTAGAGTCAAGAAAATTAAAAACTCTAAGCAAATAGTGGCGGCAGCATTAGGCGGTATTATGATGGGAGTTGGCGCAAGGCTGTCATATGGCTGCAACATAGGAGCCCTTTTTAGCGGAATGGCTTCTATGTCGCTGCATGGATGGGTGTTTATGTTTGCCATGTTTATTGGAGCTTTCTTTGGCTCAAAACTTCTGGTAAAGTATTTCATTTAAAATGGGAGGCTTTTAAAAATGCCGGACAAAAAAGTTGAAAATTATGATGTCATAGTCATCGGAGGCGGAGCAGCAGGCATGACGGCAGCGATATATGCCGGACGAGCCAGGCTTTCCACGCTGCTTATCGAAAAGACGCTTATGGGCGGTCTTGCAACTTATACTAACGAAATAGAAAACTATCCGGGCTTTCCTGAAGGCACAAACGGGGAAGAACTTATGAAACTTTTTGAACGTCAAATGAAGAAGTTTAATGTTAAGACAAAACTTGCCGATGTGCGGCAGGTGGACTTAAACGGCGATACCAAGATAGTAAAAACCCTTCGCACCGATTACCATGCAAAAGCTGTGGTAATTGCAACAGGCGGTAAACCCAGGCTTACTGGCGCAAAGGGAGAGGAGAAGTTTTTATTCGGTCGCGGCATATCCTTTTGTGCAACTTGCGATGCGGCTTACTATACCGACAAAGAAGTTCTTGTAGTAGGCAGTGGGGATGCAGCTATTGAAGAAGCAATTTTTCTTTCAAGGTTTGCCAAAAAAATATATATCTCGGTAATTCATGATGAAGGAATCATGGATGCCAACAAAGTAGCGCAGGAACAGGCTATGAAAAACGAGAAGCTGCATTTCATCTGGAATACCGTAGTAGATGAATTTGTAGGTGAAGAACATCTGGAAAAGGTAATGCTGAAAAACGTAAAAACCGGAGAAAAAATTCCGGTTAAAGTGGATGGCTGTTTCTTATTCATCGGCTACCTGCCGAATACCGAGATTTTCCGCGGAATGGTAGATATTAGCGACAGAGGTTATATAATCACCGATGAAAACATGCAGACAAATATCCCCGGGGTCTATGCTGTAGGAGATGTGCGGGAAAAGGCACTGCGTCAAGTCTCAACGGCTGTAGGAGATGGAGCTGTTGCAGGCTATATGGCTGAAAGATATATTGAAGAAACCAATGTTTTTCAGAGGGAATTCAAAGAATACACAGGTATGCAGCTTGTTATGTGCTATGACCCTACTGATGCAGTGAGCAGAGAGAAGTTAGCTATTGTGGAGGGATTTGCTAAAGAAAATCCGGGAATCAAACTCAGCAAAATCGATGTGTATAAAGGCAAAAGTATGGCAAAAAGACTGGGTGTTGAAGGCGATCCCTGCCTGGTAGTTATGAACGGCGGATATGTAGACTATACCATACCTCTTTCTGAACTTAGCGAAGATATGCTAAGACATTTGAAAGAAGATAAGGCTGCAAATCTCTAAAGTTTAATAAAGCGGCACAATTTAATATAGCAAAGTATGCGGCATGTAACCTTGAGTTATTTGCCACAGCTTGCAAAAGTTTCTTAAATTTACCTTCCGAGACTGATGTCTTTAATTCGGAAGGTAAATTTGTATTTCAATGCTGTATTTGCATATTACAATTGCAGCTTTTGCGTTGTACGATATAATGTAACAAGGCAACTTGTGCGAAAAATATGTTTATCATATAAAATAACAGGAGGTTTTGTTAATTGAGGATAGTTTCATGGAACGTAAATGGTCTTAGAGCATGTCTTGACAAAGGATTTTTAGATTATTTTAAAAAAGTAGATGCAGATATATTTGCAATACAGGAAACAAAGTTGCAAGAAGGGCAAGTAGAGCTTGAACTGGAAGGTTATGAGCAATACTGGAATTATGCAAAGCGAAAGGGATACTCAGGCACAGCGGTTTTTACAAAAATAAAGCCCATTTCCGTTTCATATGGAATAGACATAGAGGAACACGACGGGGAGGGCAGGGTTATAACCCTCGAATTTGAAAATTTCTACTTTGTAAATGTGTATGTGCCTAATTCTCAAAGAGGCCTGACCCGCCTGGATTACAGGATGAAATGGGAAGACGACTTTAGAGAATACCTCATAAAGTTAGATGGTACAAAACCGGTGATCTGCTGCGGGGATAAAAACGTGGCTCATCAGGAAATAGATTTAAAAAACCCTAAAAGCAACAGAAAAAATGCAGGCTTTACTGATGAAGAACGGCAGAAGATGACAGAGCTGCTAAGCTCCGGCTTTATAGATGCATTTCGATATCTTTATCCTGACAGAAAAGATGCTTATACCTGGTGGTCTTATATGTTCAAGGCTCGAGAAAAGAATATCGGTTGGAGAATTGACTATTTTATAGTATCCGAAAGATTAAAAGATAAAATTCGAGATGTAGAGATTCATTCAGACGTTATGGGAAGCGACCACTGTCCGATACTTTTAGATATCGATATATGAACTACCTATACTTATAGAAGTGGATGGCTCCCGTTTCGCTGAACTTGCCCGATAACTAGGTCTTATGTGCTATTTGCAGGCTTTAATCGGGCAGTTTCTGCCCTAGATGCCGATATTATCAGTATCTCTAGCGCCTTGGATATTTTACAGATAGAAGAAAAAGCTTATAGCGTAATTATCGCATTTTCAGTTAAAAGCGAAAAAGGCGGATCTTTCGCAGGTGAAATGGAAAACATGGAATCGAAAATTTTTATTCAAGTAAGCAAAAAACCAACAAAACTACAATATATATTTATTATTCTGACAGCAGGAGAGGAAAATGAAGATTACAAGCAAAAATAGTAAAATGCGTATTGGAATTGTTTCGTGCATAATCATTGGCATTTTCGTATTTCTATATGTGGAAGCAAACTGGGTGCAAGTAAGCGACTACACGATTGTATCGCCTAAAATTCCCAAGGAATTTGAAGGTTTCAGGATAGTTCAACTTTCTGACTTGCATAGCAAGGAATTTGGGAAAAACAATGAGCTTCTTATACAAAAAATTAAGGCTCAAAATCCTGATATTATTGTAGCAACAGGGGACATGCTAAGTTCCGGCGATGATAGAGGAGAAGTATTCTATGATTTAGCAAGAGAACTTGTGAAAAACTATGATGTATATTACATAAAAGGAAATCACGAACAAATAACGGAATTTAAAGCGCAAGAAGTGGGTTCTGAGTGGTTTAAATCTTACATAGACAGCTTAAAGGAACTAGGCGTTATTGTATTAGAAAATGAAAAAGTCAGCCTAAAAAAGGATGATGCTTCAATAAATCTTTATGGTCTTGAGACTTCGCTGCTGCTTTACAGGGGAAGATACTCTTCTAACTATAATGGAGAAAAATCCATAGATGTACCCAGCATTGAAAAAAAATTAGGCAGGTGCGAAAGAGAAAAATACAATATACTGCTTACCCATAATCCAGCATATTTTCAGATATACAGCCAGTGGGGCGCGGATCTTGTTTTATCGGGTCATGTTCACGGAGGAATTGTAAGGCTGCCGTTTTTAGGCGGGCTGCTTTCCCCTGATGCCACATTTTTCCCAAAATACGATGCAGGCGAATTTGAACTTGGCGACTCAAAGATGATAGTAAGCAGGGGATTAGGCAACAGCACCCTAAAACTTCGAGTCTTTAACCGCCCCGAAATAATAACCATCACCCTGCACTGCCTAAATGCCAAAACTTAAAAATTATATATTTATACCTTAAACAGGTTCCAAGCTATTTTCGTTTATCGCCTTACATGATTGGCGTATAATAAACTTTGTTTTAAGTAGAGTCCGCTGCTGGGTTTTTCTCCCCTCAATTAAATCGAATAACACTTTTGCTGAAACCTTTCCCAATTGTTCTATAGGAACATCTATAGTGGTGAGTTCAGGACTCATTATTGTAGAGTATTCATAATTATTATGACCCACTAAAGAAATATCATCAGGGATTTTTAAGTTCAATTCTTTGATGGCTTTATAGGCGCCAATTGCTTTAATATCATCTGTAGCAAAGATAGCAGTAGGAGGAGTAGGGCTTTTTAATATATTAATCGCGGCTTGATATGCATCATTTATTGTGTATTGACCATTTTCAATAATAGAATAGTCAACAGGGAGTCCTGATTCTTTGTGAGCGGCTATATATCCTTCAAGCCTGTCCACGCTTACTACATATTTTAGGGGAGCGTGTATACACCCTATTCTTTTATGGCCTAATTTTATAAGATAACTGACCGCTTCTTTGCAATCATTAAGATTATCTGTATCAACGGAGTAAACCTCATTTGCAAGTCTTTCGTCAACAACTCGGCCCACTACTACAAAAGGTATGTTAGACTGATATAGCTTTTCTATTAGCCTGTCGTTCATTCTTGAGCTAAGAAGTATAAGCCCTTGAACAATCTTACTTTCAATCATTGATAAGCATTTTTCTATTTCTTTTTCTTCATTAAGCGCATTGTTAAGAATAATATCGTAATTTTTTTCTTCGGACACTTCGCCAATTGCCTGTATCATCAAGCTAAAGTATGGATTATGAAAAGCTTGCTGCAAAGAACGTGTAGAGACAACTCCGATGGCATTGAATGAACCGCTGCCCAAACTTTGAGCAATTCTATTGGGTTTGAAATTAAGTTTTTTTATGGCATCCATAACATTTTGCCTTGTTTTATCATTAACATTAGAAGCATTGTTTATAACTCTCGAAACGGTTGATACAGATACTCCTGCCAGTTTAGCCACATCACGTATTGTTGCACTCACCTTATCATCCCCTAAAATATTTCTATATCTGCGCTCTTAGTACATAATTATAATCCTAATAGTATAAAAAAGTCAATGAAAAAACCGGTTTCATAACATATAATGTGACAAAATATTTTAATAATGAAAAATGAAGAAAATCAAAGAAAAATCAAGTATATGCGGAAAATTTATTTTAAGTTCCTTTAAAACGAAACATTATAAAATTGTAAAAACGGTTTCATAATGTTATAATGAAAACCAATAATAAAATTAAAAGGGGAGTTAGAGATGAAAAAGTTTTTAGCCCTGCTGATAGTTATGGTTTTAATGGTAAGTGCTGTTGGTTGTGCATCAAATTCTTCAGAAAATACTACCCCAGGAAAAGATAGTGAGACAAGCGAAGAAGTAAAAATTCAATTCATGCACACGATGATTGAGCAAGAAAGGCAAGAGATAATCGATGGCATAATAAAAGATTTCGAGGCGAAGAATCCAGGTATTAAAGTTGAGCAGATGCCTACTGATGAAGACAGCTATGAAACAAAAATTACTGCATTAGGTAATAGCGGAGAACTTCCGGCTATAATGGAAATGAGTCAAGATCAGGCGAAACTCAATGCAAAAAATGAATTTATTGATTTTGCCGCAGTTAAAGAGGTTATTGATTCAAAGGGCGAGAGCGCTTTCTTCGATGGAATTTTGAACGTTATCAAAACTGAAGACGGCACAAACTATACGGGAGTGCCTATAGGCGGTTGGGTACAAGGAATATGGTATAACAAAACTGCATTTGAAGAGAAAAATTTAGCGGCGCCAGATACTTGGGATAATATATTAGCTGCAGCGAAAGCCTTTTCCGATCCCGCTAACAAAAAGTACGGCATAGCAATACCAACTGCCAATGATGGTTTTGCCCAGCAAGGTTTTTCACAGTTTGCCCTTTCTAACAATGCGAACGTTTTGGATGCAGACTGCAAAGCAACATTTAACACCCCTGAGATGATTGAGGCTTTGGCATTCTACAAATCGTTATATGAGTACACTATGCCGGGCTCAAATGATGTAACTGCTGTCAGAGATGCGTTTATGAATGGATCAGTGCCCATGGCAATTTACTCTACATATATGATTCCGTCTCTTTATGAAGCAGGTAAGATGGAAGAAGTAGGTTTTGCCATTCCTAAAAATAAAGTAAGCGCAGCATACGGGCACGTGGGCTTGATAACAATAAAGGCTGATATGCCTGAAGCAGAAAGGACCGCGGCTATAAAATTTGCAAGTTATTTATTAGATGATGAAGTGAATATAAAATGGCTGCACATGTCACCTGGTGGCCAGCAACCGGTCTTAAAATCTGTAGCGGCTTCGGATAAATATTTAGACAACCCGGTTATCCAATCTTTTGCCGGAATTGCCGATGATATTGCAGGAGCGTTTAACAGTTTGCAAGCCTTTGGTTCAGTTAACGGTAAAAATTTCTTGATAATGGGCGATATTACAAGTAGCGGGATTATATCTAATGCAGTAAATCGAGTTACAGTCAAAGGCGAAGATCCGGCAAAGGTCGCAAATGAAACAAATGCTGAAATAGAAGCTCTGTTAGAACAATAAAGATAAGTGCGGTAAAATATACTTGTAGAAGAAGCTAGTATTGTTTCCCCTGTATATTGAAATTACACAGTTATTCACGGTATGCAGGGGAACGTTTTCTTCACCTAAAAATAATCATTAGGAGCATAAGCTGTGAAAAGATTAAAAGAATCCCATTTTGCTTATATATTATTGGCACCATGTATCTTACTTGTTTTGCTGCTAATCGGCTACCCTATGATTAATAATATCATAATAAGTTTTTATAAAATTCCGTTAAATCCCAAACTTCCATCTTACTTTATAGGATTAAAGAATTACATTGACACATTTTCTGATGTAAATTTTTATAAGTCATTAGTTACTACAATCCTATTTACAGCCTCAGTAGTTGTACTTAGCACAGCGTTAGGTCTGTTTGTAGCCATATACATAAATAGAGAATTTAAATTTAAAAAAACAGTAAAAGCGCTAATAATCCTGCCTTACATTGTTCCGTCCATTGCTTTGATTTTTTCATGGAAATATATGTTTAATAACATATATGGCGTTGTCAATTACATTCTAGTGGATGTTCTTCATTTATTTAATGCTGCCCCTCTTTGGTTTGACAATGAATATAGCGCATTTATATTAGTTGTTTTATTTTCGGTGTGGAGATTCTTCCCGTATGCCTTTATATCCTTTTATGCAATACTACAAACCATAGATAGCAGCCTATATGAAGCAGCGGAAATTGATGGTGCCAACGGTTGGCACAAGTTCAAATATATTACAATACCTGAAATAATGCCTGTATTAGCAACAATAGTAACACTGAGGACAATTTGGGTTTTTTATATGTTTACGGAAGTTTACCTTCTAACAAAAGAAGTTAATACTATAAGCGTCTACCTTTACATGGTTGCCTTTGCAAGAAAAGATATGGGCAAAGCGGCTGCCATTTCTATTATTCTATTTATAATAATATTTACTATAATACTCAGCGGCAGAAAGAGGGTGCTCAAAGATGCCGGCAGTGAATAAAAAGATTTTAAAAAATATATTATTTTATGTTGGTTTAATAGTTTTTTTAGCGGCAATACTGTTTCCTTTTTTAATTATGTTTGTAGTTTCTATAAAAACTACAAACGAAGCTATCCAATTTCCACCGACATTTTTACCTAAAAACATAACTTTCGAGCATTACAAGAGTATTTTTAATCCTAGGATATTTCCATTTTTGACATATTTTAAAAACAGTATGTACGTTTCCGTGTTGTCCTCTTTTATTTCCGTGGCTTTGGGGATTTTAGGGGGATATAGTCTGTCAAAGTTGAAATTTATGGGGAAAACGGTCATAAATAATGGCTTTTATTTAGTATATATGTTTTCGGGCATACTTTTAGTAGTGCCTCTATTTAAAATAATTTCAGCAATTGGATTGTACAACCATAGAGAGGCGCTAATAATTACAATGATTGTGCAGACGCTTCCCACGTCTATCTATATGTTAAAAAGCTATTTTGACACAATACCCGTTGAAATAGAAGAAGCCGGACGCATCGACGGTCTGAATAGGTTACAAGTCATTACTTATATAATTATTCCACTTTCGCTGTCTGGCATAGTTTCGGTTTTTGTATACGCCTTTATGGTTGCATGGAATGATTTTTTGTTTGCTTCTATTTTCTTAAGCTCATCAGATATGTTTACTCTATCTATAGGCTTAAACTCACTGTTTAATCGACCTGATTACATTTGGGGCAGGATGATGGCATCCGCCATAGTAACCTCAATACCCGTTGTCCTAATGTATGGAGCAAGCGAACTGCTTATGCGCAAAGGCGCAACTGAAGGCGGAGTAAAGGGTTAAATAGTAGCTGCTTATACTTTATAGGAGGATTTCTATGAAAAGCCTAAGAATAACATCAAACGAAGATGCAAAGATATATTTATTAGAAGAAGAAGTAGATGATCCATCTGATACACAGGTTCAAGTGGAAGTGATAACGTCAGTAGTGAGCCCGGGGACCGAAAGAGCATTTATATTGAGCATGGAAAACACTGATAAGAGCTATCCCAGAACTTTAGGTTATAGTGTTGCGGGCATAGTAACAAAAGTCGGCAGTAATGTTAAAGGATTTAAGCCTGGAGACAGAGTTGCAGGAATCCTTGCCCATAGGACAATCGGTAATATAGAACAGCATAATTTGGTGCATATTCCTAATGGGGTAACTTTTGAAGAAGCTGCTTTTGTTAGAATAGGTGTTATTGCTATGCAAGCCGTCAGAAAAGCAAGGATAGAGCTTGGAGAAGGAGTTTTAGTTTTTGGCCTTGGACTGATAGGTCAAATGGCTATGCAGCTTGCAAAAGCTAATGGGGCATTGCCTATTATAGGTATAGATGTTGTTGAAAGCAAGCTTGAACTTGCTAAAATAAATGGCTGTACATATACATTTGATGCCAATATGAAAAATCTGGAACAAGAATTCAAGAATGTGAATAATGGCTGCCTGCCTCAGGTAGTAATTGAATCCACAGGTTTTCCCGAACCAATTAAATTATCATTGCGATATGCATGTAATTTGGGCAGGGTAATAATTTTAGGCAGTACTCGCGGAAACACAGAAATTAATTTTTATAAAGATATACATAAAAAAGGGCTTGTTGTTATTGGAGCGCATATTTCTACCAATCCTGCAATGCAATCCTATACCGCTCATTGGTGTTTCAGAGATAATGCTCTTTGTTTTTTAAATCTTTTAAAAGAAAAAAGAATAAACGTAACCTCTTTGATATCACAGAAAGAAAGTTTTGAGAACTTCAACAATATCTATAAAAATGTTTTGGAAAGAAACGATGATTATATAACTTCTGTTATTACCTGGAAATGGAGATGATTAGTTGAAGGAGATTGTAAATTTTGCCATTATCGGATTAGGGTCTATATCGACAACCCATATTGCAGCCTTAAAAGAAATCGATGAAGCCAATCTAGTCGCTGTATATGACAGAACTATAGAAAAAGCAAAAAAAGTAGCAGCTATGGAAAATGTCAAGGGGTATAGCGATATTGATTTATTACTGAAAAATGAGGATATTGATGCAGTAATTATCTTGACAGCCAGTGGACTGCACGCAGATTTAGGCATAAAAGCTGCTCAGGCAAAAAAGCATGTTATAGTAGAAAAACCTATAGATATTAATGTCAATAAGGCAAGGGACTTAATAGAACATTGCAAGAGAAACAATGTTAAGCTGAGTTGTATTTTTCAACATCGTTTTGACTCTGATATTTTAAACTTAAAGAAAGCGATAGATGAAAATAAACTGGGAAAGTTAAATTCCGGTTGCTGCCATACAAAATGGTTCCGTCCACAGGAGTATTATAATGAAGTGGCATGGAGAGGCTCTAGAGAACTTGGCGGCGGCGCCCTTATTAATCAAGGCATTCATCAGTTAGACTTATTTCAATATTTAATGGGGGATGTTGAAGAAGTCTATGGATATGCAGAAACCCTTGCTCATGTAGATATTGATGCAGAAGATGTTGCTATGGCTGTGCTAAAGTTTAAGAATGGTGCGATAGGTATTCTTGAAGCTAATGTTTGCGCATATCCGGGTTTTAATACCAGAATAGATATCTCAGGCAATGATGGTACAGTTATATTGGAAAATAACACTGTTAAGCAGTGGAAACTGAGAAACGGTGAGGAATATGCAGGTTCAGAAACGGTTTTCCCTCACAAAATTCAATTACAGGACATTGTTTCTGCAATCAAGGAAAACAGAGAGCCGGCGGTAAACGGCGAAGAAGCACTGAAATCCTTAATATTAGTTGATGCAATATATAAATCAAGCACAACGGGTAAACCAATAAAGGTCAATTACAATACTTGATAGAGGTGCTGTATGAAATACTCAGAAAATAGCTGTTCTGATATTAATATTTGTTATATTGGCGGTGGTTCTCAAGGATGGGCATGGAAATTAATGAGTGATTTGTATTTGGAGGAAAGCTTGTCCGGGACGGTAAGGCTTTATGATATTGATAGCAAATCAGCTGAAACCAATGCCATTATCGGGAATATCATTTCAGGATATGAAGAAGCAAAAGGGCATTGGACTTACAAAAGCGTTTCAACGCTGGAAGAAGGCTTATCAGGAGCCGATTTTGTCATAATATCAATTACGCCGGGGACGTTTAAGGAAATGTTTTCAGATGTTCACACTCCGGAAAAATACGGAATTTATCAGCCCGTAGGAGATACTACCGGCCCAGGCGGTATATTTCGGGCATTAAGAACGATTCCAATGTATGAAGAGATTGCAAACTCTATTAAAAGATACGCTAAAGATGCATGGGTAATAAACTATACTAATCCCATGTCGATTTGCGTGGCTACGTTATACGCCGTTTTTCCTGAAATAAAAGCCTTTGGTTGTTGCCATGAAGTTTTTGGAGCTCAAAGACTTTTGCTGATGGCTTTAAAGGAATTTGAAGGTATTGAGGAAACAGACAGGCATAATTTAAACACCAATGTTTTAGGGATCAACCATTTTACATGGATCAATGAAGCAAGCTATAAAACTTATGACCTAATGCCCATATATGACAGACTTGTCAAAAAGTATTATAAAGATGGGATTTGTGATAAGATTACCGACGCTCATTTTATGTCAAAAAACCTGGTCAAATTTGATTTATATAGAAGATATGGAATTATTGCAGCAGCAGGAGACAGGCATCTTGCAGAATTTGTGCCTGACTACGCCAGAGATAAAAAAACAATAGCTCAATGGGGTTTCAACCTTACTCCCGTAAATTGGCGCATAGAGAACAAAGCAATGCTCGCAAAATTGAGCAGAGAATATGCTAATAAAGAGAAGAAAGTACCTATAACGGCATCTGGCGAAGAGGGCGTGCGCCAAATAAAAGCGCTGCTAGGCTTAAAGGATATAATTACAAATGTGAATCTGCCAAATCATAATCAGATGGATTGCGATGAAGGCATTGTCGTTGAGACTAATGCGCTATTTACAAAAAACAGTGTACGTCCTTTGACTGCAGGCAAGCTGCCTGATGAAGTTAACTTGATAATGAGTGTTCATATGAATAATCAAAAAGCAATACTTAAGGCAGGGCTTGAAAAGAAAAAGAAGTTAGCTTTTGCTGCATTTTTAAATGATCCATTAGTTAAAAATATCAGCATCTCTAATGCAAAGGCATTGTTTAATGAGATGTTTTCAAATACACGGCAATATTTGACAGGATTTGATTCTACACCTATTAGATAGACACAAAAAATCAAGGCTTAGAACTTAAAAGTGTATAAGATAACAAACTATTATTTTTAAAAGGGTGATATATCATGCCAAGACAATTGGTAGCTGTAGCGCCGCGCGTGGCGGAAATAGTAGAATACGAAGATAGAGAAATTTTGCCAAATGAAGTAAAAGTTAAAGTTGAATATGCTGCGCCAAAGCATGGAACGGAATTGACGGATTTTAGGGGCAACAGCCCATTTTTGAAAGAAAAGTACGATAGCGAATGGCACATGTTTGTTCCGAGAGCAAAAGAGGAACAAACCGAAATAGTCTTCGGCAAGTGGAACTTAGGAAACCAATGGGTTGGTAGAATAATAGAAAAAGGCAGCGAGGTAAAGGACTATGAATTAGGTGATAGAGTATGTTCTTATGGAGGCATTAGGGAGACCCATATTGTTAATGCCGTAAACAACTACCGACTGCGAAAACTTCCAGAAAATGCCTCTTGGAAAAATGCACTGTGTTATGATCCGGCACAATTTGCTATGGGCGCAGTAAGAGATGCCAATATAAGAGTAGGCGATAGGGTTGCGGTGTTCGGATTAGGCGCCATAGGACAGATTGCTGTTCAACTATGCAAGAAAATGGGGACAAGCCTTGTGGCTGCTATAGATCCGATTGAGATAAGAAGACAGGTAGCCAAGAAAAACGGAGCAGATGTTGTTTTAGATTCCACGACGACGGATGTAGGAATGGAGCTTAAAAAATTGACAGAAAAGATGGGAGTCGATGCAGTAGTTGAGACCAGCGGTCATCCGGCGGCACTGCAAAGCGCGTTGAGAGGTCTTGCTTATGGCGGAATCATTGCATACGGAGCATTTGGAAAGGAAATAACCGGAGGTCTAAATTTTGGGAAAGAGGCCCATTTCAACTATGGCAGAATTGTTTTTTCCAGAGCTTGCAGTGAGCCAAATCCGGAATATCCCCGCTGGAACAGGAAAAGAATAGAAGAAGTTTGCTGGCAACTCTTAACCAACGGATACCTGAACTGTGAAGATATTATAAACCCTGTAGTGCCTTTCGAAAAATCTGCAGAGGGATATATGAAATATGTAGATAGGGAGCCGCACCTAAGCATAAAAATGGGCGTGGAGTTTTAGGAGGTTATTATGAAACTTGCAACTCAGGATAAACCATTTTACTCCAGCGAAATTGAACAAAAACTTTTGGAGATAAAAGATATGGGCTTTGATGCCTTTGAAATTGATGGCGCATATCTTATTGAAAAGTTTGATAAAGTAGAGGCAGCAGTGAGAAATACTAGTGTCGATATTTCTAGTGTATGCGGAGGATATAGGGGTTGGATAGGGGACTTCAATGAAGAAAGACGCATGCAGGCAATATCTGACATCGAAAATATACTTAAGCGCGCAGGTTCAATAGGGGCTAAAGGCATAGTAGTCCCGGCTGCATGGGGAATGTTTTCATTAAGGTTACCTCCCATGGTACCTCCAAGGAGCCCGGAAGAGGACAGATATGTTCTCTTGGACTCGCTAAAAAGGCTTGATAATATAGCAGGTTCTACAGGCACAGCTATTTTTCTTGAGCCTTTGAACAGGTACGAAGATCATATGATAAATACCTTGGAGACAGCAAAGCAATTAATTTGCGACGGTGGGTTCAAAAATGTAAAAATAACCGCAGATTTTTTCCATATGAACATTGAAGAAAAGAATATTGCAGAAAGTATTTTAAAATATAAGGAATTTATAGGACATGTCCATATTGCAGACAGTCACAGGTATCAACCTGGGGACGGGCACCTTGATTTCGTCGAGGGTTTCAGAGCGCTGCTTGATATAGACTATAAAGGATACATGGCTTTTGAATGCAGGGTTTTAGGCGAAAATCCTGCCGAGGAATATAAGAAATCTGTTGAATATATAAAAGAATGTATCGCAAGGGCAAGGTGGAGTAAATGCAAAAACTAAGAGTCGGTATTATAGGTGCAGGCCAGATCGTAGAAACAGCACATATCCCTGCCTATATAAAACACAGAGATATAGTCGAGCTGACAGCTATTTGTGATATAAACGAAGAAAAAGCAAGGCATATGGCAGACAAATACGGTATAGCAGCTTATTATAAAGATTACCAAGATATGCTAAAAGAATGTAAGCTTGATGCAGTAAGCGTATGTGTTATAAATCGGTTTCATGCTCAGGCTGCCGTAGATGCATTGAATGCAGGATGCCATGTATTGTGCGAAAAACCTCCTGCTATGAATTATGAAGAAGCCTTAGCCATGTATGAAGCTTCAAAGAAAAATAAAAAAATACTTACATTCAACTTTCATTTTAGACATGCTCAGGAGATTAAAATTTTAAAAGAACTGATAGACAAGGGAATGTTCGGCAACATATATGCAGCTAGGGTTCAGGCTTTGCGGAGAAGAGGTATTCCTGGGTGGGGGAACTTTATTAACAAAGAAGTTCAAGGCGGTGGTCCGCTTATAGACATAGGAATACATATGCTAGATGCAGCCCTGTATCTGATGGGTTTTCCTGAGCCTGATTATGTGGCCGCAGGAGCCCATCAGAGAATTGGAAACCGGTCCGGCGTAGGGCTTATGGGTTCCTGGGACCCTGCTAAGTTTACTGTAGAGGATTCATTATTCGGCTTTATACGTTTTAAAAATGGCGCCACATTAAATCTTGAAACATCTTTTGCCCTAAACATGAAAGAAGAATCTATTATGAATGTGCATATTTTTGGTGAAAAAGCAGGGGCATCGGCTTTTCCTCTAGAGGTATTTTCTGAAACAGATACTGCATTAACAAATATGGAATTTCCTTATCTGCAAGAAATAGATAAACGCTATGAGAGTATTGCAGATTTCATAAATAGTTGTGTTTACGGTAAAAAGCCGTTGTACAAAGCGGAAGAAAGCCTTATTATCCAAAAAATCATCGACATCATGTACAAATCCTCTGAAACAAGCCAGCCATTAAAATGGTGATATCAAAAGTTTCTTTTAGAATTAAAATATAGAACTAACAAGGAGAAAATGTAGCGATGCTGCTATATGATTGCGGAAATAAGGAATATAAAAATTGGATCATATGTGAAACTTCTTTTGATGCACAGCTACTGGGAAAATGCGAATCGATCATGGCTTTAGGAAATGGTTACATGGGTCTTAGATCGTCAATGGAAGAAAATTATACAAAGCAAACTCGCGGCCTCTTTATAGCTGGAACCTTTAATAAGTTTGACTGTTATGAACCCTCAGAACTACCTAATGCCGCAGACGTAGTCGAACTAGAAATTGTGCTTAACAATGAAGTTTTTTCTCTTGAGAAAGGGGTTATATATTCATACCAAAGGAGTTTAAATTTAAAGACAGGCGAGTTGGCGCGCCATATAATCTGGGAAAGTCCGAGCAAAGATAAGTATGAACTTTGCTTTAAACGATTTGTTTCACTGGATAATTTACATCTGATTGGCATGAAAGTTTATATTACACCCTTGACTGGCGAATCTTGCATCCGGGTCACTTCGGGTATAAATGGCCAAATGACTAATTCAGGAGTGCAGCATTTCCACGAAGGCGAAAAGAGAATATATGACCAAAATATAATGGAATTTATTCAGACTACTTGCCAATCAAAAATTGATTTTATATTTCATTCTGGTCATACATGGAAAATAGACAGCGACAAGCAAATTCCAACTCCAAGAATGATTATAAGCCGCCGCAAATTAGAAATGATGTATGACTTTATGATTCCCAAAGGGAAAACTTTAATAATGGAAAAAATATGTACAGTTCATACCAGTCTAGACAAATCTTATTGCTATAAAGAATATAGTTTGCAAGACTTACGTGATAAGACTTTAACTGAATTTATAGAGCTGAATCGTAAAGGATATGATTTATTATTTAATGAAAGTGCCAAAAAGTGGAAAAGGTATTGGAAAGAAGTAGATATAAAAATCGAAAGCAAAGATTCCTTTGACCAGTTGGCAGTTCGATTTGCTCAATATCATCTATTGATTATGACACCTGCTCATGACTCGAGATTTGGAATAGGTGCAAAAGGCTTAACAGGCGAAGGCTATAAAGGTCACACATTTTGGGATTCGGAGATTTTTATTCTTCCATATTTTACTTTTACAAACCCGCAAATTGCGCGAAAACTGTTGGAATACCGCTATCATACTCTAAATGGCGCACGAAAAAAAGCTATAAAAAACGGATTTGAAGGCGCTATGTATCCTTGGGAATCAGCTTTTACCGGTGATGAAGAAACGCCTGAATGGGGTGCCGTAAACATACTAACGGGAGAAGCGACAAGGATATTATCAGGATTAAAGGAACAGCACATAACCTGTGACATTGCTTATGCCTTATGGCAATATTACAAAGCTACACAAGACATAGACTTTATGAAGAAATACGGTAGTGAAATATTATTTGAAACAGCTTCGTTTTGGGCAAAGCGCGTTGAGTGGGATGAGGAGAAAAAATCTTACTGTATAAATGACGTAATAGGACCTGATGAATACAAAGAACAGGTAAATAATAATGCTTTTACTAACTATATGGCCCATTGGAATATACAAACAGCTATTAACCATTATAGAGAATGCAAAGAAAAGATGCCTCAAACCTTCAAGAGATTAAATAAGAAATTAGATTTGGAACGTCGATTTAAACTTTGGAATGAAGTAGTTGACAAGATATACTTACCTCAACCTAGAAAAACCGATAAGGTGATTCCTCAGGATGATACCTATCTATCTAAACCCTTGATTGACATAACGAAATATAAAAATGCTTCTGCCGTGCAAACGATTTTGCAAGATTATAGTCGGGAACAGGTTAACAACATGCAAGTTTCAAAACAAGCAGATGTGGTTATGCTATTGTATTTGCTAAAGGATAAATTTTCAAAAGATGTAAAAGAAGCAAACTGGCAGTATTATGAGCCGAAAACCCTTCATGATTCTTCTTTGAGTTTGTCTGTACATTGCATAGTAGCTTGCGATATTAATGACAAAAATACTGCATATGACTTTTTTAAAAAAGCAGCTCAAATTGACCTTGGCCCGAATATGAAATCTTCAGATTTAGGGATACATGCTGCTTCCCTTGGAGGGATATGGAAAGCTATTGTTTTCGGTTTTGCAGGAATCAGCATCGAAGATGATAAATTACACATAAACCCTAAAATCCCACCATTGTGGCTTAAACTGAAGTTGCCATTAAAGTTTCAAGGCTACAACATGGAAATTGAAATTACACGTGATTGTGTTCAAATAAAAAATAAAACAAAAACCGATTATCCATTAGAAATTTTTATAGGGAATGATAAATATTTGCTCAAAGAGAAGTTAAGAGTGGATTTACAAGGGGTTAGCCCGCAAAAATAGGGTTAATAATCTTGCTTCATGGTTGAAATTAAAAGCTAAATGGCATTTCCTTTTTAGCAAAAATGCATTATGTATCCATATTGGAGGTTGACGATGGTAATACAAGAAGAAATCAATTGGGAAAAAAGCATTTTTAAAAAATTAGAATTTTTATATGGAACTCAAAGTAATTTAATCCTTGAAGATATCAAAGCATTGGTTAAAAAATACAAGCATAAAAAAAAGCCTTCTAAATCTTGGGTAGATGAAAATGATATAATTTTAATTACGTATGCGGATTCCATATATGAAAACGGACAGCTGCCTCTAAAAACTTTAAAGGAATTTTTGGTTACTTATGTTAAAGATTCCATAAGCGCTGTACATATTTTGCCATTTTATCCTTACTCATCTGATGACGGGTTTTCTATCATTGATTATCGTCAAGTCAATCCAAAGCTGGGAGATTGGTGGGACATAAAGGCCATAGGCGAGAACTATGATTTAATGTTTGATGCGGTCATAAATCACGTATCAAAAAGCAGTGAGTGGTTCCAAAATTTTTTGGCAGGACATGAAAAGTACAACGATTACTTTATTGAAGCCGATCCTAACGGGGATTATAGCAAGGTGTCTCGGCCTCGTGCTTTGCCACTTCTTACACCATTTGAAACGGTGAACGGAAAAAAATATTTATGGACTACCTTCAGTGAAGATCAAATCGATCTTAATTACAAAAACCCGGCAGTGCTGTTAGAGATTCTTGAAATTTTAGCGATGTATGCTGCTAATGACGCTCGCTATATTCGACTTGACGCCATAGGGTTTTTATGGAAGAAAAAAGGTACTACTTGTCTGAATCTGGACGAAACCCATATGGTGGTAAAAATAATTCGCGAAGTACTAGACAAAGTAGCACCAGGTACGATTTTAATTGCTGAAGCCAATGTTCCACACAAGGAGAATATAAGTTATTTTGGGGATGGATATGATGAAGCACATATGGTATATCAGTTTGCTCTTCCGCCCCTGACCTTATTTTCTTTTTATACCGGTAACGCTCAAAAGCTGCTTCAATGGGTTGATAATTTAAAACAGACCTCAGAAATGACAACATACTTAAATTTTCTTGCATCTCATGATGGCATTGGCATGCGTCCAACAGAAGGGATTCTAGAAGAAGAAGAAAGAGACCTGATGTTAAAAACCACTATTGAACATGGCGGGCTGATTTCATATAAAGACAACGGAAATGGGACAAAATGCCCCTACGAATTAAACATAAATTATTTAGATGCTCTAACTGATAGCAAGGAAGATGATACAACCCGTGTTAATAGATTTTTAGCCGCTCATGGAATTCTATTGTCCCTTGTCGGAGTGCCGGGTATTTATATTCATAGCTTACTTGGTTCAAGAAACTATTATAAAGGTGTCCAAGAATCAGGGATTTATCGCAGAATTAATCGTGAAAAGCTAGAAAAAAATATCCTATTTGCTGAATTAGAAACAAACACGATTCGCAGAAATATTTTCTATGGGTTATCCCGATTAATTAGCATAAGAAAAAAACAAAGCGCCTTTAGTCCAAGAGCAACTCAGAATGCTTTATTCCTAGATAGTCGTGTATTTTCTGTTTTAAGAACTAATGAAGATACAGGGGATCAAATTTTGGCCATGATAAACGTTTGCGGCGAGACAGTGCTGATTAATACAGCTTATTCAGGATATGAGCTGATAAGTAACAGGCGATTGGAAAATCAATTTGTTTTGCAACCTTATCAAATTATGTGGGTGAAAATCAGCTAATTTATTGAGGTGATATTCTTGCGGTATGAGGCGGTTATCTTTGACCTGGATGGAGTTATTGCTGACACAGCAAAATTTCATTATGAAGCTTGGAAGAAAATAGCTGAAGAATTAGGAATTTATTTCGATGAGAAAATCAATGAAAGTCTTAAGGGAGTTAGCCGAATGGAAAGTCTAGAAATCCTTTTGAAGCAAAGCGAAAAAGAATACTCCCAGGAACAAAAAAACTATTTTGCGTCAAAAAAGAATGATTACTTTAAAAGCATGATACAAAAAATAACACCCGGCGATATATTGCCCGGCAGTATAGAATTAATAAAGACATTGAAAAGATATAACGTAAAGTTAGCCGTAGCATCGGCTAGCCGCAATGCAAACACAGTTTTAGAAAACTTGGGCATAAAGAGCGAATTCGATTATATTGTAGATGCTGCAAAAATAGTAAATGTAAAACCTGATCCGGAAATATTTCTTGCGGCTGCAGAAAATTTAGGAGTAGAACCGAAAAAGTGTGTTGGTATAGAAGATTCAGTGGCTGGAATTGAAGCAATTAAAAGAGCGGGAATGTTTGCTATAGGCATAGGAGATCCGACAATATTAAAAAAAGCCGATATGGTATTAGAAGATCTAAGATACACACAAAAAATTGTAAAATTAGTTATCGGGGAATGAATTATAAGGATGATTTTAGAATAACAATAAGACTATATAATCACCGTCTTTATTATATCATATCGAGTAACTATGAATAGCTAGTAAAATCCCGAAATACTTAAAAAAGGCCGGATTCTAAGAAATGTATAGAATTGCAGCCAAATAAGCAGGAGATATTTCATATATTGTCAACCATAATATAAATTAAAGTTGACAATTACCCCTCCCTTTGCTATTATAAGAGAAAATATTATGGGAAGGGGTAATTTTTATGAACATAAAGACTAGGGATATGGCTTTAATAGCTTTATTTGCCGCACTTACGGCAATCGGGGCATTTATCAAAATACCTACCCCCCTTGTCCCTTTTACGCTGCAATATTTGTTTTGTGCTTATTCAGGCATTCTGTTGGGCGCAAAGCGGGGTCTTTACTCACAACTTTTATATTTAAGCGTTGGCTTAATGGGTTTTCCGGTTTTTACTCAGGGAGGCGGCCCTATGTATATTTTCCAACCGACATTTGGCTACATAATAGGTTTTTCACTTTGCGCATATATTATAGGCAAACTTACGGAAAGATTGGATAAAATCACACTGACCAGCCTACTAGGCCCCATTTTGGCGGGTATGTCTATTGTGTACTCATGCGGTATTATTCACTTATATTTAATCATGAATTTCTATTTGGGCAAACCTATGTCATTTAAGGCAGCTGTAATTGCAGGATTATTCCCATTTGTGTTTTCTGATTTGATTTACAGTGTAGCAATCGCCCTTACAGCTACGGCAATCGTGCCTTCACTCCGAAAATTAGGTTTAGCAGATGAACCTCGCTAAATTTAAGATACCTCTTTTCTATCTATTTTTGAAATAAGAAGGTCATATAGCTTGTAGTTTCTATTATGTCACTTCCAAGCAATATGCCTGAGTTGGTGTGGCTTACCAGTGTAAAATCAGGGATGCCGGCGTTTTCCATGGCAAAAAATAATGTGGCTAAAGACGCGGGAGAGTCCAGATGGTCATTTCCCATTAAAAAAATACTGTCCCAATTGTTGTCGTTTAGAGCTTTTAAAGTTTCTTTATCCATTTTTGCCGCTTCATCAGCAGTCAGATAATGAGAAAAATCCACTGAAGCTACAATTGCTGCTCCGTTTTGAATCAAGGACAAAAGGTTTTCAGCCAGCTTCTTTGTCTCTTTTTTTGATACATCATAATGACATATAATAGGCAGCACCTTAGTATTTGGCAAGTAATATTTTATAAAAGGCATGAGGTTGCCCATGGAGTGCTCGCCATCAAATACATACTCATCTTCTTTTGCTATATTGTAAGATACTAAGTAATCTACAGCTTCTATGTCTGCTTCTACCGTCCCAAAAGGCGTCTGCCATCCCAGCCGACTTACTAAAATTTTTGGACCCAGGTTTTTATGGTTAGGTCCCACCAAAATCAGCAAGTTGGGCGGTGCGTTTTGCATTTTGGAAAAGACATCGGCTATCATCCTGTGTGCCAGCAGATGATGAGGCACTACAGCTCCCCAAATCTTTTTATCCGAAGAGATGGGTTTTTGAGAAGATCCGGGCTTAAAATATCTAGGATCGAAGAAATTATTAGGGTGAACCTTAGAGGAGGAGGAAAATTGAGGCAAAAATTTCTCCTCCTCTGTTTTATTTGAGGCGCCTCCAATTACAAACATAACACAAAGTATTACAAAAAATACAGCTCTCCTCTTCATTTTATGCTCATCCTATCTTCCGAGCTCGCCCCATATACTATACCGCTTGTCATATGCTGGATTATAGCAGGCTCAGCCTTAAACTCGCCGGGATTGACAATTCTTGCATAGTAATTTAAGGTCCAATTCTTCTTTTCGTAAACTACAAACATCACCTTTTGACCATCTATTAATATTGGATATTGAGTATATTTGTCGCCTGCTCCCCGATAAAATGGCATTTCGACCATCTTAAGCCCTGCCGGCAGCAAATCAGTCAGAAGATACGGTCCATCAGGAGCTGTTTTGCCAAACTCATAAGAAATACTCACTTTAATTAAATCTCCTGCCTTAAAGGAAGTTTTAGCCTTGCCTTCAGATGATTGATAGCTTCGGCTGATTTTTACACCATCTAGGCTTGAAGCAGCAGAGGCATCGAAAGACTTTGGATAAACAGCTGTAATTCCCACCTTGCCCCGGATGTTCTTAAATTTTAATCCTGCAAGTTTTTCAGGTGCAACCAGCAAAGAAAAAGTCTTACCGGGCTCAAGCGTCACCTTTTCTGTTTTGCCTTCTAGCACATATTCAAAGCTTGCCTGATTTTTTGGCAGATTCGGAAGAGCATTTTCAAGGAACATTAATTCTTCAATGTAAAAAAGCTCATCTTTCGGCAGATTTTCTGCAACATATGCTTCTAGCTTGTTCTGCTCTGGCATATTAAGACCTGCGCAAATCGCCGATGCAAGAGATGTGGCTTCCAATATATCATCTTGATCTGTTCCGTATTTTATACGCATTTGGGTTTGCAGGTTTTCTCCGTATTTCGTTAAAACTTCTTTGATACATGTGGATGCTGAGGGCTTGTCTCCGATTTCAAGAAAAGCCAAGGAAAGATAAAGCTGCTCCTTTGCAGTAAGATCCTTTTGTGAAGAAAAAATTTTAAGTTCTGTAAGCACCGGCTCATTTAAAGCCGAAAGGCCGCAAAGAGCTATCATGCTTCTTTCTCGACTTTCTGTAGGATCTTCTGCAATCTTATAAAAATAGTTTGCAAGGGCTGCCTTATCAAATTCATTGCCGCATAAGGCAGCAAGCTTTGTCGAAAGTTCCAAATCGGCACTGCTATAAGGAAGAAGCGCAATACCGCCTTTTTCGGTTTGATACTTAAGAAGATTTATGTCTTCTTTACTTCCCGCCGCAATTCCCAGATCCAAGTCATTGAAATATTCATTAAGCAACTTTTGAGCTTTTATCGCTGCAAGCTGCTGGTCTATTCTGCTGCCATCAACCCATCTGAGTTTGAAAAGCATATTTAAATATTGACTGCGTTCGTAGTCGCTAAAGGTTAAAGTTGTAAGTGTATTTTCAGCACCGGATATTTTAAGGTCTTCGCTCATCAGCCAAAAATCAACCTGCTGTTTTGTAAGCAAACTGTCTAAAACATTAAAGTTTAAGATTAATTTATCTGCAAGATCGCCGGAGGTCTTTGCGGCAATAGCAAGTTCATAGTTTCCTTTTTCTAAAGCAGGAAGCGAGAAGCCGGTAGATGTAAAAGCACTGCCGCTCAGCTTTCTAGATATGGCGCTATTTAGTCCTTTAAGTGTTATTTCGTAGGATACCGGCATTCCTGACTTTATTTTAGTGCCAAAAGCGCGAATAGGTATTACAGGTTTATCGCCGGTAAGATAAGTGTCATTTGTAACGACAGTTACAAAAAATGGCAGTTTAACGACGATGGGAGCTGTTTTTGTCCCGGCAAAAATGTCCTCTGTCACTGCTTGACATGTAAGCCTCCAGGATGTGAGATTATCAGGGACTTCAAATGAAAACTTTGCTTTTCCGTTCTTATCTGTGCTAACTGTTTTAAAGAGCACTGCATCCTTAAAGTCTCTCCGCTCAGAACCTCCCTCGCCTCCACCTTCAGCCCCAGATCCCATCGAGCCGTCAGGGCTTTCGTGAGTATAACCGGTCATGCGTATACCTGAATCGTAAAAATCGCTATATATGCTGTATAATATATCTGTATACTCCTGGCGTAATGCATACAGCGCTTCATCCACTAAATTCACATTAACCAGTGCTTTAATAGGTTTGCCATTCTTATCTTTTACTTCAATTACCGCATTTACTGTATCTCCCGGCTTGTATTCGCTTTTATCTGTTTCGATGCCAATATCAAGCTCCTTTTCTTTGGAATCGTATCTTACCAAGAAATCAGAGGCTTCATGGTAATATCGCCCATCAAAGTAAACTCCTTTAACCCAAAAGTTTGGGATAAATTCTTCTTTAAAGACGCTCTGAAACTTCGGATCATCTTTTACATAGCTTTCCTTAATCCCATCTCGCAATGTGATAAACAGGAAACCCTTGGGTCTAGATGACAGCGGAGCCTCGTTTTGCTTCATTGAAAGCTCTACATTTTCATTGACTTTGTAAGAATCTTTACCATCCATATAATACCATGTATAACCGTAATATTTAGGTTTGCCGCTTCCCGAAATCCCATATTCGCATACAGCAGGATTACCCCTAAAATCTACTGCAGTGATCTCGATAATATAAGAGTTCTCAGATTTTACCGGAATATCAAGCAAAGCCTTTCCATCTTTGCCGGTTGTAGTCTCGATTTCAGATTCTAAGACCTTGCTGTATTCATATTCGTAACGCGGCTGAACCTTCTTATTTATAAAATCATAATAGGTGCCACTCTCATATTTTTCCCACACTTCCCGGAAGACTCGAACTTTAAGAGGGTGGTTTGCTGCAGGTCCGCTTATATAAGAGTTTTCATCCCAAGGATCTGATGTGCCGCTGTTGACCTTATCTACCGTAAGCCTGTCAACGGATACCTGGATTTTACCGATTCTGTTTTTAATATCGCCTGTTGCACTGATTTTAATATCATTATTTAGCACAAAAAGGGGTGCTTCGGCACTAATGTCTCCGGCTTCAGGCAGTTTTGCGGTAAGAAATAAAATGGCATATTGAAGAAATCCGTATTCTTGCTTAAATTCGGGAGAAAAACTAATTGTGGCACTACCTTCGTTATTTGTAACGACGTTTCCGCGGCTGTAGTCATGTATGTAATATTCTAAAGAGGTATTTGGCACAGGAGTTCCTTCGAAAAAGGCGGCTTTAACTTCAAAATCAACTTTATCGCCTACATATACAGCCTTTTTGGAAGATGAAATCTCCAGCTGATAGGCAGGTTTATCATAGGTCGCAACCTCAAATCCTTTAGATGAGAGGACGTTGCTGCCATGCTTTACTTCTAGAAAATAATAACCCGGAATCAAATTTGGAAGCTTAAAACTTCCTGTATAACTGAAGCCATCTAAGGAGATATTTTTTGTCTCTATGGGTATGGCATTTTCTACTTGAGACGATATTAAAGACACAGTTATATCATTAATAGGTTTTGCGCCGCTTTCTCTCGGCTTAACCAATCCCCAGAAATTAACAGTGCTGTCAGGCTTGTACAAAGGCCTGTCAAGATATAGATACTTCCAGTAACTTTTTGCAGAATCATCCAGATCCTGATCGAAATAAAACCGGTAGCCGGGATAAATAGCTGCCACTGCTTCCTTGCCGTCTTTTGAAACGATAGGATAAACTTGAGTAAAACTGCTGTCCAGGCCTGAAATTTTGGCTAATCCGGTATCGTCTGTGGTGGAAGATGCTTTTTGCTGCCAAATCCTTACATTGGCTTTAGGTACCGGTTTGCCAGATGTCAAATCATTTACCCAAACAAGAGTCTGTTCTTTGTCTACGGCTGCGTATACCGCAAGGTCGGTAACCTCAAACCACACCTGGTATGTCGTGCCCTCTTTTGTAACAGCTTGGGCTATATAGTAGCCGGGAGGCATAACATCCGGAAATTCAACAAAAGTTGTATCATCGAAATTTCTTACAGGTAAAGAAAATTTTGCAGCAGATTCTAGCCCCGATATATCTTCTCGATAATTTTGTCGGCTTAAATAAGCCCAAAACGGTATTTCTTGTCTTTTGCTTAAGGCATTTATATAATCATCGGCTGTTTTATATTTATATACAGTAAAGTCAATGCTTTTAGGCAGTGAATTTTTGTTCAAACCATAATATCCGAATTGGAAAACAGGGTTTTCAGACGACGAAAATTCACTGACAGGTCTGAAAAAAGTAAGCTCTGTTCTTTGATCATCTTGAGATTTTTCCAAAGTTTCAAACTGAAAAGTATAGTCTTCCTTCAAAGTTTGGCTGCTGCCGGAAAGAGGCAGACCCTTCTTGATTGTAACAGTATACAGAGTCTCAGGCTCTAAACCCTTTGGCACAAATACCGCCGTTTTTTTATGAATTTCAAAACTGCCCTCTACTGCCGGAGTGATGCTAAAGAATTGTGGCAGATTTTCGAAATTTACATGGCTAAATGTGATTTCAATGCCTGTATTTTGAGGAACGCCAGTAGCTTGGTTTGCGGGAAGCGTAGATATTACCTTAAAATCTCCCTTTGTTTGAAATGCCCACATGAAAGGGGTGGAAGTATCCCCTGAAGAAAGGATAAATTTATAAATTTTTTGAGGCTCTAACGGCTGGGTTGGCGAGATAATAACTTTTTTATTATCTTTAGAATCCCTTGAAACAGTGAAGTCCAGCGCAGGCTCTACTGAAAGATTTTCACGGATGAATTTTGGATCAAGGGCAGAATTTGCCGAAAGGACGAATTTGGTATCGACAGCAGCGCCTGCACTATCTTCATCGGTGGGCTTCATAGTAATCTCAGACGCAAGAGCTATATTGGAAGGGCGCATATTTATATATAAACTCAGACCTAAAACCAAAAATATTATTAACGCAACAAAGATAGCGGCATAATGTTTTGATTTTTTCATTTTTTCATCTCCCTGGTTTTACCTTCTCATAATATAGACGATAGGTCAAGAAAATTGTTCCGAAAAAATAAAAAGATATGCACCCTTGCAAAACCGCTTGATGATTTACGCATCTTCCGCAATGTAAAGGCAGCATATCTAAACTAAAATCAGAACTGTTATTGTTTTTGAGCCTCGGCTATAAGTTTTTTAATTTGCCCTTTAGTGAGCACCTTGCCGGATGATTTAACCTTACCGTCAATTATTAAGGCCGGGGTCAAAAGTATATCGTATTCCAAGATTTTTTTAATTTCGGTTATCTTTTCCACATTTACGTTTATACCAAGTTCTTTTACAGCTTCCTGAGTGTTCTTTTCTAAGATTTTACACTTAGGACAACCTGTACCTAAAACTTTTATATCCATAAGCATTCCTCCTTGGTTTTATAATAGCATTATTTCCTAATACCCCGCAAGAGAAGCCTTAAAAAAGAATGTTAATTTATTAGCATGTAAAGGTTGACACAAACAAAATATATCGATATCCTAGTTATAGCAGAGCGGTTGAAGGCGAAAATTAGCGTATTGATTAGATAAAGGAAGGAGTTGGTAAATCAATGACCGTATTCGACATTTTAAAGGCATTTTGGGAAACAGCAAAAAATGTTTTGCCAATAGTTCTGTTCTTATGCGTTTTTAAAGTGATCATTTTAAGAAAACCATTGGAAGAAATAAACACTCTTATTATCGGGACACTCCTTAGCATAATAGGACTTCATATGTTTTTGAAAGGAATATCCCTTAGTTTGATTCCACTGGGGGATTCAGTAGGAGAAAACCTGGTAGTGCTTAATAACAAATACCTGATTGCGATATTCGCTTTTGTGGTAGGATATTTTGCAACAATGGTCGAACCCGGCCTTAAGGCGCTTGCTATGGAAGTTGAAGAGATTTCAACAGGTGCTATACCCATGAATGTATTGATAAAAGCTGTAGGAATAGGCTTTGGAGTGGGGATGAGTTTAGGAATTGTGAAGATACTAAATAACATACCAACCAAAACCATTCTTTTCCCCGTGCTGCTTACGGCAATGATTTTGGGTTATTTTGCACCTAGAGAGTTTGTGGGTATTGCAATTGACTCAGCCAGTGCAACGACAGGACCTGTAAACATACCACTTAATATGGCTATCGCTCTTGGCCTTTCGAAAATACTGGAAACTTCAGACCCGTTACTTAATGGTTTTGGAATAATAGGTCTTACTTCCATGGGCGCGGTAATTTCAGTACTGGTGTTAGGTGTATTGACTAGAATTTAAGGAGGGATAAAAGTGACCGAAGTTATGGCTATTGTGGCAATTGTTGAAAGGGGTAAAGCTGATTATGTAGTAAAACGGGCTAAAAAGGCGGGAGCTCAAGGAGCTACTATATTATATGGTCGCGGTACCGGAGAAAGCGAAGCAAAAAAGTTTTTAAATGTGTATATCGAATCTTCCAAAGAGATTATTTTGATACTAATCGAAAAAGAGAAATGCAGGCAGATATTTGAAGAAATAGTTGAAGCAGGCAAACTCAAAGAACCGGGAACAGGTATAATATTTACATTTCCTGTCTCGAATTTGGTTGGCCTGCATCACCGCGAGAATTTTTCTCTAGATTAGATATTAAATATTAATTTTCCATAAACCTCTGTAAAACGAGATATCATTGGTAAAAACCGCAATTTCTCCTGCCAGCCTGGTTTTCCTAGTTTGTTATCCCCAGCTCTTCTTTAACAAAGTTAGGAAGAGCAAAACAACTTTCTATGATTTCCCGATTCACATATTTAGTTTCCTTATCAAATTTGCCGGGATTTACATCAGAATATTTTTTAGAACCTATAGTAAAAGTCCAGAATCCGCCGGGATATGTAGGAACTGTTGCCATATAAGGTTTTACAATAGGGAAAAGACTGCTTAAATTTTTATATATCTTGGTAAATATTTCAGTATAGAAGATAGGCGATTCACTTTGGCACACCATTAGGCCATCTTTGCATAAATTATCATAAACATCTTTGTAAAAGCCAAGTTCAAAAAGTTTAACTGCCGGCCCTACAGGATCAGAGGAGTCGATAATAATTACATCATACAGATAATCTCGCTTTTCTTTAACATAGCAGGTTCCATCATGGAAAATAAAGTTTATCCTGGGATCAGGCTTGCCGCCGGAAACCTCAGGCAAGTATTTAAGTGATGTCTGAACTACCATTTCATCTATTTCTACCATATCAATTCTTTCTACATTAGAATACTTAGAGACTTCTCTTGCAACTCCACAATCACCGCCCCCTATTATCAGCACATTTTTGGGGCTTGGGTGGATATTTAAAGGCACGTGCGAAATCATCTCATTGTAGATATATCCATCGCCGCTTGTAGTTTGGATGGCATCGTCTAACACCAGTATCCGCCCGAAATCGTAAGAATCAAGTACCATTATTTCCTGGAGTGGTGAATTTTCTCTATATACTACTTCCTTTATGCGATAATCAATTTTAAGGTTGCTCCGATCTATCTCGGTGAACCACAGATCATCGCCTATTCTTTGCAAGCATTCTTCTGTTTTCATTACAGAACCCCCTTAGTGGTTTATTATAAAACTGTAATACATGATAGCATGTATTGAGAAATTTAGCAAAAAGCCAAGGGAAAGTAATGAAGATTAGCCTAAAATATTTTCAAACAAAGTCTGATTGCGATATAATAAAGGGAGGATAAATTTATGCAGAACAAAACAAGTGCTAAACTTGCAAAATTAGCTTGCAGCTAAGCATACAATCAATTGAAAGGAGTTTTACAATGAAAGAACTACATATTTCTAAAGTATCTGAAGAAATAATAAACGAATTGCCGGGTGGCGCTTTGCTTACAGTGAAGTCTAAAAACGGCCTGAACACCATGGCAATAGGCTGGGCAACTTTGGGACGTGTCTGGAATAAGCCTATACTTACAGTTATGGTCAGATTTTCCAGATTTACTCATGATATTATTAAAGATGCTGATTCTTTCACAGTAAGTTTTTCAACAAAAGGCAAATTAAAAGGGGCTATAGCCGGATGTGGCAGCAAAAGCGGAAAAGACATTGACAAGTTTAAGGAATTCAACTTAACGCCTTCTTATGTTGAGGGCATAGAGTCACCGTATATTGCCCAGGGAGACCTGCACATTATCTGCAAGATAGTTTATAAGAACACTATGGAACCGGAGCTTCTCTCTGATGAGATAAAAGAGCGCTGGTACAATGACAATGATTATCATACTATTTATTACGGAGAAGTTATTAAGGTATTAGCAGATGAATAAAAAGAATGCCCGTATCCTTATTAAGTAAGGATACGGGCATGTGTTTAGGAAACCCGCCGGGGAAAGCAATAAATTAAAACAAAGCCATTTTAATAACAGCAGGCCTTGTTTTAATTTGTGTATATTTATATATTCGAACAATGAATTTTTACAGGACACTCACTGCAAAGAGGTCTTTTATTTTTGCAGCATTCCTTTCCGAGGCGCACTATTAAAGCATGATACTCGTTAAATAAAGCTGCATCAAGGGGCAGGTTATCCATAAAAAAACTCTGCATTTCATCATAACTTACATCCGGACAGAAAAATCCCAGCCGCGAAAAAATTCTTCGCGTATAAGCATCAACGACAAGAATTGGTTTTTCGGCTGCATATAAAATTATTGAGTCAGCGGTTTCTGGTCCGATTCCTTTTATGCCCAAAAGTCGGTCTCGTATTTGAGAAACATCGTTTTTAAAAAAGCTATGAACATCTCCTTCATAATTCCGGGCGATATATTGGCAAAAATTTTTTAGTTTTTTTGCTTTTTGATTATAGTACATAGTAGATCTTATAAGTCCGGCAAGTTTTTCATTATCTGCTGAAAGTATGCCCTCTAGAGACATCAATCCCTCTTTTTTTAAATTATCAATGGCTTTTTCTACATTTTTCCATGAAACGCTTTGAGTTAAAATGGCACCAACAATTACCTCAAAATCATCATTGGCAGGCCACCAGTGCTGAGGGCCGAAAGCTTGAAACATGTCGTTATAGATATTTAGTAAAATTTCTTTCGGCAAAAATCCAACCTCCATCCTAAAAAGTTATTACAAGTCCTCCAATTCCCGTATATGCCCCAACAGTAGGACCGACGGGATAAATTAAAACATTTTGGCAGTTATATCTATTTATAATTTCGGTTTTTATAAGCTCTGCATCTTGAAGATTTTGAGCATGTGTAATACAGACAGTAGTATTTGACAGATCCCCGTTTCCCCTCTCGCCTATCAATGAAATAAGCCGCTCTACTGCTCTTTTATTTCCTCTGACTTTTTCAAGAGGGACCACTTCGCCTTCAATGCCCTCACATATAAGTTTAATATTCATACTTCAAGTTGAGTTTTTCCGCAATATCACAAAATACCTTCCCTATACTATCATGTATCACTATCTTTGCTCTTTCGTCAAGGGGAGTCGGGTCTCGGTTGATTATGGAAAATTGTCGGCAGTAAAGCGGAAGTTCCGCTACGGGGTAAACCTCTAAGCTGCTGCCCACAACAAGCAAGAAGTCACATTTTTTGACGGCTTTTAAGGCTTCATAAAAATCTTTATTCATCGGGTCTCCAAAGAGAACAACGTCAGGTCTTACAAGGCTGCCGCATATCTCGCATCGCGGCGGGTTAATACCTTCATAGAACTGTGTTACAATATCATTGAAATCATATTTATTAGTGCAATTAATACAGTGAGCCGTCCTGAGATTACCGTGGACCTCAAAAAGGTTTTTAGAGCCTGCTTTGTAATGAAGATTATCAATGTTTTGTGTGATTACCCCCTTAATATAGCCCTCCCTTTCCATGACGGCTATTATGCGATGAGCCGCATTTGGCTTAGCCTCGGTATATTTTGCCCATTGAGATATGTTAAATCTGAAAAATTCTTCAGGATGTGAAAGCATAAATGTCACACTTGCCATTTTAGTAGGATCGACTTTTTCCCAAAGGCCTGTACCTTTACTCCGGTAGTCAGGGATGCCGCTTTCAGTGCTGATGCCGGCACCTGTTAAAACTATCGCATTTCTAGAGGATTTTAATAAATCCACAAGTGCATCAATCATTTAATCGCCCCTTTGCCCCATATTCTACTATGTTATATTATAGCGAAATTTTGCTTACTTTTCTAGACGAATCTATCATTAACGGCATCTGTTTATTGTAATACAAAGAAAATATGAGAAAAACAGTGAAGATCAGGGGAGCTCGAATGCATCCAATTACAAAAAAGGAATTTTGAGGGCGAAAATAGAATATGTAAGATGAGTGCGACGTTAATTTAATTTAAATTATAAATGTTATTTAATTTCAAGAGAAGAGGGGTTGCAAAATTGCCGTTAGAAAACCTGGAAAAGGAACTTCAAGAAATAGCTGAGGCTATAATGTCTGTTACAGGTCTTGATGTAACCATCCTTGATAGCTCTTTGAAAAGAATAGCCGGAACTGGAAAATACCGCGAAAAGATAGGTAAATATGCCGCAAAAAATTCTGTTTTTGAAAAGTGCATAAAAACCGGCAAAGAATATGTTATTACGGAACCGAGAACTTGCACTGAGTGCATAAACTGCAGCGGCAAAAAGAACTGCCGGGAAGAGGCGGAGGTTTGTTATCCTATAGAAAGCGATGAAGGTATTGCAGGTGTAATCGGAATGATAGCCTTTAGTCCTGAACAAAAGGAAGCCTTTATTAAAAACCGGTTTAGCTATATGAACTTTGTAAGCCGCATGAGCAAATTAATAGCCTCAAGCATTAAGGAAAAGATTTTGCATCAAGAGCTGCAGTACAAGTCTATTGAGCTTAAAACAATTATCGATTCAGTAGATGAAGGAATTATTGCAATTGATGACAAAAGAAAAATTTTGTGCATAAACAATTGGGCATGCGATATGCTAGGCCTAAAAGCCGAAGATGTTGTAGGGAAAGATATAGATGAAATTCTTCCCGGCAATGGCGTAACAAAGATTTTGAATACAAACAACGAGATAAAAAACCAAGAAGAAATAATAAACATAAACGGCAAAAACCAACGCTTTCTTCTTTCGGCAAAACCCATAATCTTTAATCATAAAGCCGCAGGTGTAGTTGCTAGTTTAAAAGATTTTAATAATTTACGCCGTTCGATTTTTAAAATCAGCGAGAGTCCCGAAAGTTTTACTTTTGGCAAAATACTGGGCAGTAGCCCGGCTTTTACTCTAGTAAAAGAACAAGCAAGACAGATAGCAAGCCAGGATGTAACAGTGCTGCTTTTAGGAGAAAGCGGGACAGGAAAAGAACTTTTTGCAAGAGCAATTCATCATGAAAGTTCAAGAAGGAATGAAATATTTTTGCCCATAAACTGTGGTGCTATTCCAGACAGTCTTATAGAAAGCGAGCTCTTCGGTTATGAAAAAGGCACTTTTACCGGTGCAAATCCAAAAGGAAAGGTAGGCAAATTTGAAAGCGCAAACGGTGGGACTGTTTTTTTAGATGAAATAGGTGATTTACCGCTTCACATGCAGGTTAAAATCCTCAGAGTCCTTCAAGAAAAAGAAATATACAGAGTCGGGGGAATTACGCCGATAAAAGTAGATGTAAGAATAATTGCCGCTACCAACAAAGACCTGCAGGCTATGGTGCAGCGCGGCGAGTTTCGGGAAGATCTGTTTTATCGCTTAAATGTAGTTCCCATAAAAATTCCACCGCTTAGAGATAGACCTGAAGATATTTTAGAATTGGCTGAAGTTTTTTTCAAAGATATTCCAAGATTTACAATAAAACCCTTAAAGGCATTTCCAAAGAAGCAAAAAAAGTCTTAGTTTCATACTCATACCCGGGAAATGTTCGGGAGCTTGAAAACCTGATAGAATACGGCGTTATTTTTGAAAAGAGTGATTTTCTTCAAGGTGAAACACTCCTAAAGAAAATCAGCATAGAAAATGGCACTTATACAGCAGAAACCGGAGGACTCAAAGAAATGGTGGCAAGATATGAAAGGCAGATAATAGAAGATTTGCTGCATAGTTATGGCGATAGTACAGGAGCTAAACGAGATATAGCTAAAAAATTAAATATAAGCCAAGCTACTTTATATCGGAAACTAAAAGAGCTGGATTTGACAAACTAATAAACAATTTAAGAAACAAGGTCTGTATAAACGGCTTGTTTAGACATCATTCAAGAAGAATTTCTGCGGTGAAATCAGCTTCGATTTCCCTGCGGGAATTCTTCTTTTCTGTATACTGCAAACTAGAAAATACAATAAATTTTTAGCTTATGCAAAAACCATTTTATTTATGGGCAAAATTACTGAAAAATACAAATAACCTGTCTTAAATTCTCATAAATGATAAATAGGTTATCAAATTTGAGAAATAACATATTAAGAGAGGGTGTAGATACTTTAGGTAATTATCCTTTCTCATTTTTGATAAAAATAAATTTATTTTTTAATATTATCTGAAATTAATTATTGCCAAGACTACCTATAAACGTTGACTTCGTGCACTTTCCGGACATACAAGATAATTAAATCTGATGGATGGCACACAATTTGCATTAGCATATCTGTAAAGAAGGGCTTGCAAAGCATATTAAGCAAGCTTAACGTGCAAAATAGTTGATTATACATTCAAAAAAGGTGGGGTAATATGGCAATAATGACCAATTCACTTTTATTTGACATATTAAAAGATCAAGTAACTCCCGCATTGGGATGCACAGAACCTATAGCGGTAGCCTTGGCCGTAGCTAAAGCTAAGGAAACTCTGGGCAGCTTGCCGGAAAGGTTAGAAATTAAGGTTGATAGAAACATTTTTAAAAACGCCCTTGCTGTTGGCATACCCAAAACAAAAGAAAAGGGACTTTATATGGCTGCGGCACTGGCCCTTGTAGCGGGCAAGTCAAAGTATAAGCTGGAGGTATTAAAGGATATAACCGAAGAAGACATACTTGAGGCCGGTAAGATTGTAGACAGCAATATCATCCACGTAGATATTGCCAAAGAAAAAATCGGACTATACGTAGAAGTTACAGCAATTTCCGGTAAAGAAGAGAGCAAGGTTATAATAAAAGATAAACATGATAATATTGTGTTAGTGGAGAAAAACGGGGAAGTAATATTTAACCAAGAAGCAAAAAATACAGACAAATTTTCCTTAAGAGAAAGTATCAAAGGAATGAAAATAAGGGATTTAGTAGAGTTTGCAACACAGGTGGAAGTAAGCAGCCTAGAGCTGGTAGATGAAGGCATCAAAATGAATAAAAAAATGGCTGAAGCAGGTATGGATAGTAAATATGGCAGGGCTTTAAGCGGTGGGACTTTGATTGATGAAATGAACTATAGAGAATATGCAAAGTATTTGACAGCTGTAGCAAGCTATGCGCGCATGTCGGGATATCCTCTTCCGGTTATGAGCTGCGCGGGCAGCGGAAATCACGGGCTTACTGCTATACTGCCGGTAGTGGCTGTAGGAGAAAAGAAAGGTATAAGTTATGATAAAATAGTAAGAGCGGTTACTCTAAGCCTACTGGTTACCATATATGTGAAAAGTTACACAGGCACACTTTCCCCTGTTTGCGGCTGTGGAGTAGCTGCAGGCGTGGGTGCCGGTGCAGGCGTTACCTATATGCTGGGGGGAAATCTTGAACAAATCGAAGGTTCCATCAAAAATATGATAGGCACTATGGCAGGGATTATCTGCGATGGAGGTAAACCCGGCTGTGCTTTTAAACTTGCTATTTCTGTAGATGCTGCGCTAGAATCGGCTTTGATGGCGTTAAACGGCGTTGTAATATCCCCTGATGATGGAATAGTAGATGAAACAGCGGAAAAAACCATACAAAATCTTGGCAAGGTATCAACTGATGGTATGATAAATACCGATGAGACAATTTTGGAGGTGATGCTGGGAAAATGTAGATGAGTTCAGTTTTACTAATGGATAAAGTCTCGTCCGTTAGTGCTATAGATAAAATAATTATAAATCAGGAGGTGTTTTTAATTGGCAAAAAATAAAGGCGGCAGCAGTTTAATAGTCAAACTGTTGGTAAGTATTGTAATCGGTATTATAATTGGTCTTGTAGTTCCAAAAAGTGTAATGGTGGCTATATCGACTATTAAATACTTTTTAGGGCAAATAATATTTTTTACAATTCCACTTATCATTCTTGGATTTATAGCGCCTGCAATAGCTGAACTAAAATCTAATGCAAGCCGGCTAATGACCATTACTATTTTATTGGCGTATCTATCATCGGTAGGAGCTGCAGCATTTGCTATGATCTCGGGATATGCGATAATACCACATCTTTCAATAGCGGCGAATTTAGGTAATTTGAGAGAAGTACCTAATCCCTTAATTGAACTTAGTATACCTCAGATATTCAGCGTTATGAGCGCTCTAGTGCTAGCGTTGATGGTAGGTCTTGCAGCCGCAAACACTAAAGCTGAAACTGTAAAGAAATTATTGCAAGAATTTCAAAAAATGGTCTTATACATCGTTCAAAGTATAATAATCCCCATACTGCCAGTCTTTATAGCATCGACATTTGCAGGTCTTGCCTATGAAGGCAGTATAACCAAACAACTTCCGGTCTTTTTACAAATAATAGTTCTGGTTATTTTAGGACATTGGATATGGCTTACGGTCCTTTATACGCTTGGGGGAATTATATCCGGAAAGAATCCTTTAAATGTTTTAAAACATTATGGCCCAGCTTATATGACGGCAGTAGGCACCATGTCAAGCGCCGCAACACTGCCGATAGCATTGGAGTGTATTCATAAAAATAAAGATATACCAAAGCACATCCAGGACTTTGTAATACCGCTTTGCAATACTGTTCACCTTTGCGGTTCCGTGCTTACAGAAACATTTTTTGTAATGGCCGTTTCTAAAATACTCTATGGCACGATGCCGCCGCTTACACAGATGATAACATTCATCTTTCTTTTAGGACTTTTTGGTGTTGCTGCGCCGGGAGTGCCGGGCGGAACAGTTATGGCATCTTTAGGTCTTATTACCAGCGTGCTGGGATTTGATCAGGCAGGAGTTGCTATGGTGCTTTCTATTTTCGCGCTTCAGGACAGCTTTGGCACTGCGTGCAATGTCACAGGAGATGGCGCAATAGCTCTTATGGTAACAGGAATTGCGCAAAGATTTATGAAGGAAGAAATGGAATACGAAAAACCTGGTACAGATAAAACGAAAGAAGGTTTAAAAAGAGGAGAAAAAGCTTACGAAAGTTAGCTGAATTAACCAAGTTAAGCCAAGGCCCATTAACTATGAGATGGGACCTTGGCTTTTTAAGTATTATAATTAATCTTTATTAATATCTGTAAAAAATATATAATTAAAGAAGGATAGAGACAGAAATCTAAGGTTCTTAAGAGTTTTAAGATAGTAATTAAGGATATTGGTTTGTGTAATATCAAATTATTCAAATATCTTAAGGAGGCAAATTATGTATAAACCTATTGGCTCTTGGGTGGCTATACCCACACCCTTTAACGAATCAGGAACTATTGACTGGAAAGGTTTTGAGCTTCTTATCGACCATCAAGCAGCACATGGTACATCAACTTTGCTTGTAATGGGTTCTGCGGGAGAAGTTACTTTATTGTCAGCGGAAGAGCGAAAAGAAATCGTAAGGCGCATATCAAAATATGCCAAAGGAAAGATACCGGTATTCTTCGGAGCCGCATTTCCTACCACTGAGGAAACCATCAAATTTAGTCAGTATGCTGAAAGCGAAGGGGCCGATGGGTTAGTTTATACTGCACCTCCTTATTTGCTGCCGCCTCAGTCGGCACTGGCAGACCATTTAGTAGCTTGTGCAAAATCCGTATCTATTCCGGTCGCCGTCTACAATAATCCCAGCCGAGTAGGGGTTTTTATTGAACCTGATACTATAGGACGTTTGGCCGAGGAATGTCCTAATTTTGTAGCAGACAAAGAGGCCATGGGAAGTGTTCAGCATTTAGTAGAAGTAAAAAGGAGAGTGGGAGAAAAAGTCCACATACTCTGCTGCGACTATCCGAAATATTCCATTTTACTGCCTACTCTTGCCATTGGCGGCCATGGAGCAGCAAATATCGGAGGGAATATAATACCTGAGGAGATGGCTGCAATTGCAAGACCTTGGGACAGCATAGAAAAAGTTGAGGAAAGCCGCAAACTTTATTTTAAGTATTACCCGCTTCTTGAAGCACTCTACTGGTTTTCAAATCCGATTGTAATAAAAGCGGCCTTAAACATTCTCGGACTTCCGGGAGGCATGCTGCGCAGACCTTACCAGGATCTTAGAGGAGAAAAGCTGGAAGACTTAAGAAAGCTGATGGATGAGATGGGCGTTATCGAAAAATATAGACAAAAATAAAGCTAAAGATTATAGAGGGAGGGAAGTTTTTTATGAATAAAAATTTGGTGGTAATCGGAGGAACTGCGGCGGGAATGAGCGCCGCATCACAAGCCCGTCGGGGCGACCCATCGCTTCCCATAATTGTCTTTGAGCGCACAAGTTATATAACTTACGGTTCTTGCGGTCTGCCTTATTATATCGGAAATGTCATAAAAGATGTTAACAAACTTATAACTTATACCCCTGAATACATGAAAAAACAAAGAAATATCGATGTTTATATATTACATGAAGTTGTAGGCATAAATACCCAAGAAAAGTACGTGAAGGTTAAAAACCTTAAAAGCGGTGAGACGTTTAATCAGCCCTACGGTCAGTTGGTAATAGCCACCGGCGCAGTTTCAGTTGTCCCTAAAATACCGGGTATTGATAATAATGGCATATTCACATTAAGAAATATTGAAGATGGAATTAAAATTAAAGAATTTTTATCATCGAAAAATGTGAAACACGCTGCAATTTTAGGGGCAGGCTTCATAGGGCTTGAATTAGCAGAAGCTCTTAGAAATTGGGGCATAGATGCAGATATTTTTGAAATGCTTCCAAGAATTCTTCCCCAAATCGATGAAGAACTTAGCGCTCTTATTGAAGCAGAGCTGGAAAAAAATTCAGTAAAATTATATAAGAACACAAAAGTTGTTGAGTTTAAACCTGCCGAAAAAGGCGGCTTGAAGATAATTACTGAGGGCAATAATATTTTTGATGCAGATATGGTAATTGCTGCAGTAGGAGTTAAGCCGAATACACTTCTTGCACAAAATGCAAAGATACAGACGGGGACTTTAGGCGGTATAGCAGTAGACAAATATATGCGCACAAGCTGTCCTGATATATGGGCTGCCGGAGATTGCACGGAAACTTACAATCGTATTACAAAAAAGCCCGCATATGTTCCTCTAGGAACTACAGCTAACAAGCAGGGCAAGATTGCAGGGGAAAATGCCGCAGGGGGCAGCGTTATCTTTCCGGGCATTATCGGAACTCAAGTAACTAAGATTTTCAATACATATATAGCCACTACAGGCCTTAATGAAATATCAGCAAAAGATGCAGGAATGCTTCCAATTTCTGCGAAGATAAAACATGTAGATAAAGCAGGCTACTATCCCGGCTCCAAATCCATACATGTAAAGATCATCATTGACAAAAATACGGCTAAAGTCATTGGAGCCCAGATGGCAGGGAGCGAGGGAGTTGGAAAGCGTATTGACATTTTTGCCACTGCCATTACTGCAGGTATGACGGTCTACGAATTAAATGAACTGGATCTTGCTTATGCACCACCGGTATCGCCGGTTTATGATCCTGTGCTTATCGCTGCATCTAGCGGAATAAAGGCATTAGAAAAGGCATAAACGAAAATATTAAACCCCTTCATTAATAAATAATTTGGAGGGGTTTAATATTGTGCACACCCGTGGATTTTAAGCTATCCGATTTTTAAATAAAATATTAAAATAAAAAATTCACAAAGAAGGAATATTAAAATATTTGTCGAATATTTAATATACAATAGGTGGTATATACCACAAACCACTAAAAAAGAAAGTGATTAAATTGAGATCTAAAGAACAGCTACCTCCAATTTACGATCAAATCAAAAGATTGCTGGAAGAAAAAATTGAAAATGGCGAATACCCTCCCGGCTCTAAGCTGCCTTCGGAAAGAGAGCTTAGCGAACAATACAAGATAAGTCGAATGACTGCCAGAAATGCTCTAACTTCGCTGGTAAACGAAGGCAGGGCTTACAGAAAACAGGGGAAAGGCACATATGTTGCAAAGCCGAAGATAAAAAGAGATTTGCTGCATTTGACAGGCTTTTCCAAAATGCTTAAAGAAAGAGGCATAGAGCCAAGCAATTATACACTTGGAGCAGAAATCTTTGAAGCGGATAAAATAATTTCAGAAAAATTTAATATTTCAATTGGAGAAGAAGTATATAAAATAACAAGACTGCGCCGAGGAAATCAGCAAAATTTTGCTCTTGAGTATTCTTATCTGCCGGTAAAGCTTTTTCCGGGTCTTTTGGATTATGATCTGGAAAAAGATTCTTTATACAGAATCATAGAAGAAGATTACGGTTTTAAACTAAAATTCGCAAAACAATGGATAAAACTTGCAAAAGCCAACGAATACGAGGCAAAAGTCCTGGAGATAAATCCGGATACCCCTATACTGATTTTAGAATCAATAACCTATGCCAAACATGATATGCCTGTTGAAATGACATATTCTCTTACAAGAGGCGATCTGTGCGAATTTTATACTGAGCTTTGGAGCGATTTGTCATAATATTTTTAAGTTGGGAGTGGCATGAAATATGGCAAAAATTATCGGAGTCGGAGATAACGTAGTAGACAAATATTTAGATTTAGGGCTTATGTTTCCGGGAGGCAATGCCCTAAACGTAGCTGTTCTTTCCCACAGATATGGAGCCGATGCCGCCTATATGGGCGTGCTGGGAGAAGACAGAGCCGGCAGACATATATACGAAACATTGCAAAAAGAAGGCATAGACATATCCCATGTAAGGATAACAGAAGGTCCTAATGCGTATTCAGAAGTAACCTTAGTAGATGGCGACAGGGTATTTGTGGGAGGGGATCCGGGGGTATCCACTCAGCTTTCATTTACTGAAGATGATTTTGAATATATGAAAAAATTTGATCTGATTCATACTAGCGTTTATAGTTACATAGAAGATGAACTAAAAAACCTAAAAGAAACTGGTAAAATTGTTTCATTTGATTTTTCAGATAGTTATGAACAATCCTATCTAAATAAAACACTTCCATATGTTGATTTTGCCTTTTTTTCCGGTTCAGGCAAATCTTTGGAAGAAATCAAGGATTTCCAAAAAAAAGTAAGCGAGCAAGGCCCCTTTTTAGTTCTTATTACAAGAGGTTCCAAAGGAGCAATCCTTTATTATAATGGCAAATACTATTTACAAGACAGTGTTCCTACAAAGGTTGTGGATACCTTAGGGGCAGGAGATGCTTTTATTGCAAGCCTGATAGTAAGTATTCTTGATGGGAAGGAGGTAACTTTTGCTATGCAAAAGGCTGCCGAAGATGCAGCCAAAACTTGCACCTATTACGGTGCTTTCGGCTATGGAATCGAATTTTAATTTTTATAAGGAGGGAGAACAATTTTGAAGAGCTATAGAAAAACCTTATCACTGGTGATTATCTTTGCTCTTGCACTATCTTTGGTTGCCGGCTGCGGAGGAGGCTCCCAGGAAACAGGAGGCACTACGGAAGAGACGCAAGGCGAGCAGGTAGTATTAAAATTCTTGCACAAATGGCCTCAGCCAGAGAATATGCCTTATTTTGAAGATGTGGTAAAAGATTTTGAGGCCACGCATCCTAATATAAAAATAGATATGGAAGCTGTAGCGGATGAACCGATTAAAGATAAGCTGCGGGTTCTTATGGGAACAGATTCCCAGCCGGACATATTCTTTTCCTGGAGTGGCGAGTTTGCCAAAAAATTTGTTCGTTCTAACAACGCCTTAGACATAACTGAGGCCTTAAATGCAGATACAGACTGGAAAAACAGCATTATGCAGGCAGGCCTTGAGCCCTTTACAATGGATGGAAAGGTTTATGGAATTCCCTTTAGAATTAATGGAAAATTCTTTGTATATAACAAAGAGATATTTGCAAAGCACAATCTCCAAGAGCCTGAAACCTGGGCGGATTTTATTAAGATATGCGAGACATTAAAAGCAGACAATATTACCCCCATAGCGCTGGGAAATCAATATCCATGGGCAGCATGCCATTATCTCACCGGTTTAAATCAGAAGCTTGTGCCTCAAGATGTACGCATGAAGGATTACAATCCGAAAACCGGAGAATTCACAGACCCTGGGTATGTCCAAGCTCTAGAGTATTTAAAATCCCTAAATGACAATGGCTACTTTAATGAAGGCGTAAATTCTACATCTCATGATATGGCTCATGAAATGTTTTATGCAGGACAAGTGGCTATGTTCTATGTGGAATTAGAAGAGTTCCAGCAGGTAGAAGATAACTTTTCGGGTAAATGGGATTTCTTTGCGCTGCCAAAGATACCTGAAGGCAAAGGAAATCAAAACTTCTTAACAGGTGCGCCTGACGGATTTATGATATCAGCAAAGACGAAACATCCGGAGGAAGCCATAGAGTTTTTGAAATTCTTGACCTCAAAAGAAAACAGTGAAAAACTTGTGAAAGATTTAGGTTGGCCAAGTCCTATAATTGGAGCTGTTAACGAAACGAATGCCTTCCCGCTATTAGTAGAAGGAATGAAAGCAATTGAACAGGCAGAAGGTATGGCTCTGTGGCTAGATACAGACGTTCATGTAAAAGTAGCGGAAGTGTATCTTGCCGGTTTGCAAGAACTTCTGAACGGCAGCAAGACACCGGAGAAAATAATGGAAGAAGTAAGACAAGTAGCTAAACAAGTTCAGAGCGAAGTTGAGTAACAATAAGCAATTTAATGTTTGCCCTGCTTTAAAGCAGGGCAAACATTAGGGGGTGCTAGCCGTGAATATATACAAAAATAAACGTTTAGCTTTTTTATATCTGCTGCCGGCTGTCGCTTTTGTTGTTGTGTTTATTTATTTTCCGGTAGTGCTCAATATATTTTACAGCTTTTTCAGATGGAGCGCTTTTTCTGATAAAGTTTATATTGGAATAGAGAATTATAAAAGACTTTTCAAAGATCCTATTTTTTATTTGGCTTTAAGAAACAACACATTATATGCAATAATCTCCATAATTTTTCAGGTAGGCCTGGGATTAGTTTTAGCTGCTATCCTGGAAGAAAAATTTGTTAGGAAATTTCAGCCGTTTTTCAGAACTGTTTATTTCATGCCTTCGGTTATATCACTTACTGTGGTAGGACTTTTGTGGCAGTTGATTTACAATCCCAACATAGGAATTGTAAATGCAGGGCTTAAGGCAATTGGCCTGGAAAGATTTGCCTATGATTGGTTAGGCAGCGGTAAAACGGCGATATATGCGATAATAGCAGTGTCACAGTGGCAATATACAGGTTATATTATGCTGCTATTTCTGGTTGCCATACAAGAAATACCCCCGGATCTTTATGAAGCTGCCATGATAGATGGCGCTAACAGAATCCAGGTATTTTTCAATGTTACAGTCCCTCAAGTTAAAGAAATGATACTTGTGTGCACCACCATAACTATAATCGGCGCTTTCAAAGTGTTTGATGAAGTATATGTTATGACGGCAGGGGGACCCGGAAGAGCATCTGAGGTTCTTGCCACATACATGTATCGTTCGGCGTTTAGAAATGATGAAATGGGATACGCGGCTGCAATTGCGTTTATTATATTTGTAATAACATTTATTCTATCGTTTCTGCAAAACAAATTCTTCGGATCCGATAACAAAGCTTAGGAGGTGCATGGTTTTGGGGAAAACTTCGCTGTCAACTAAAGTTGTCCATTTTATTATTATGGCACTGCTGATAATGTACGCTATAAGCATAATATATCCGCTGTGCTGGATGGCCATGAGCGGTTTTAAATCAAACAGAGAAATAATGCTCAACACCTGGGCACTTCCGAGCAAATGGTTGTGGGACAATTACGAGCTGGCATGGGAATACGGAGTAAAACAATATTTTCTAAATAGTGTAATAGTAACAATAGCCTCAGTAGTGCTGACTATTGCTATAAGTGCAATAGCTGCTTTTGCACTTAGCAGATTCGAGTTTAGCTATAAGGAATTGGTGCTAGCTATAATTATAGGCGGCCTTATGCTTTCTCCACAGGTAGGACTTATTTCTCTTTACAAGTTATTGAGCAGTCTGAGAATTTATAACACATACTGGGCGCTGATTATATCCTACACTGCCTATAGAATTCCGTTTACTGTTTTTCTAATGCGTTCGTACTTTATTACGCTACCTCGAGAAGTGGAAGAATCTGCATTTATAGACGGATGTAATAGCTGGCAAGTATTTTCGAAAATAGTACTGCCCATGAGTCGGCCTATAATTGCTACATCGGCTTTGCTTACTGCCATGTTTACCTGGAATGAATTTATGTTTGCTTTGGTATTTATCGAAGATAACAGTCTTAGAACAGTTCCTGTAGGTCTTATGAACTTAAGAGGGGCACTTACGACTAAATGGTCTGTGCTGCTTGCGGGGCTTACGCTTTCTGCGCTTCCGATGATTATCATGTTTTTGATATTCCAAAAGCAACTAATCAGGGGCTTGACATCAGGAAGCGTAAAAGGATAAATTTTACAAACTAAATTTTAAGGGGGAAAGGTTATCGTGGAAAACAATTTATTGGATTATCAAGAATCATTAAAACATGCTCTGAGCCAAAGGGATGAAATTGAAAAAACCGTTAAGGAGTTACTAAAAAGAGATATAAAAAATGTGATATTTGCAGGATGCGGCGGTTCTTTGGCTATTATGTTTTCTTGTGAGTATATAATGCGCCAAAATTCGTCCATACCTGCCTTTGCATATAATGCAGGAGAATTTAATAAACTGTGCCCCAAGCTTCTTGGTAAAAATTCCTTACTTATTACTGCTTCATATTCGGGAACAACACCGGAAACAAATGAAGCAGTCCAGATTGCTAAAGAGAAAGGAGCTGCAACAATCGGTTTTACCGGAAAAGCCGATTCTCCACTTAGTAAAAATGTAGATTATGTATTTTTAAATAATGCAAAAACAGGTGCCACCAACGCGAATTTGATAATGCTTTATGAGATTATATTTAGCATAATGCGCGAATTAGATGGCTTCGAAAAATATGACGCTGTAATGCAGGCATTAGATACCCTTCCTGATAACCTGGCAGAGGTTAAAAAACTTGCGGAAGAGAAAGCTGAAAATTTTGCAAATGAATATAAAGATGAAACGAAGTTTTTGACGATAGGAGCCGGTTTGAGCTGGGGAGAAGCCTATGCCTATGCAATTTGTATATTAGAGGAAATGCAGTGGCTGTATGCTCAGCCTGTCCATGCCGGTGAATATTTCCATGGGCCCTTTGAAATTGTCGATGAAAATGCGAACTTAATAATATTAAAAGGAGAGGATTTTGGCAGGCCTCTTGTGGAAAGAGTAATTGATTTTTCACAAAAATACACTAAGAGATTGGTAATATTAGATACAAAAGACTACCCCCTGCCCGGGGTTGATGAAGAAATGAGGGGATATTTAACACCTTTTGCACTATCGGCAGCCCTTGATAAATATTCAGAAAAACTTGCAGAAATAAGAAATCATCCGCTCTCAATTAGAAGATATATGGGAAAAGTACCTTATTGATTGATTTGTGATAAATTATTAAAGCTCGATTGCCAAACCAATAAATAATTTAAACCACCCGTTTTATTCAAGTATATCATCACGGGTGGTTTAGTTTTTCAAAGCCTTAAATTACTTTAAGCATAATGGGGTAAAAAATTTTATAATCTATTTTTCAACAACAACAGGCGTAATTTCCTCTAACATTTCTAGCATTATATCTACTACTTCAGGGTCATATTTTACTCCCTTGCCATTCTTGAGCTCGTCAATAACTTCCTGCCTGCTCCTTGCAGGCCTGTAAGGTCGATGAGACCCCATGGCTTCAACTACGTCGCAGACTCTGATAATGCGATTTTCGATACTTATTTCAGAATCTTTAAGGCCGTCCGGATACCCCGAGCCATCTAAATTTTCATGGTGATGTAAGGCTACATCTGCTACAGGCCACGGTAGGTTACAGTCCTTTAATATTTGATATCCGTGGAGTGCATGTGTTTTAATTAAAGCCCATTCTTCTTCAATAAGGGCTCCCGGTTTACACAGCAAGCTTTCCGGTATGGATATCTTGCCAATATCGTGCAAAAGTCCACAGGCATAAAGACCGCTTATTCTATCCTTATTAAAGCCCATTTTTTCACCTATTTTCTGAGCATACTCCGCTACCTTTCGCGCATGACCTGCAGTATAAGGATCCCTAGAGTCCATGGCTCTTGCCACGGTCTCGGCAAGGTCAAAAAAGGATTGTTCAAGCTGAAGCTCGGTCTCTCGCTGTTTGCTGCGAATTTTTGCTTCTTCCAATTCCCTTTCTATAGCTGCAACAAGTCTTGTTAAGTTATCCTTCATTATATAATCATGAGCGCCGGCTTTCATTGCAGCTACAGCTGTTTCTTCGCCTACAGCGCCGGAGACAATAATAAAAGGGATATCAATACCTTGTTTCTTCAAAATTTCAAGGGCTTCAAATGCGCTAAACCGCGGCATGTGATAGTCACAAAGCACCACATCCCATTTTTTGCTAGATAAAGCGGCCTCCATAGCTTCGACGGTTTCTACTCTCTCAACTATGGGAGCAAAGCCGCCCCGCTTTAATTCATACACTAAAAGCAGTGCATCATTTTCCGAGTCATCCACAATAAGGACATGAAGCAGTTTTTCCACTTAACTTCATCACCTTCCGAAGATATTTACTAGTTAAAAGATTTATGATAGCAAAGTAAAATAAAATGTTGTACCTACATTTTCTTCACTTTCTACCCAGATTTTGCCGCCGTGCCTTTGAATAATCCTTTGAACAGTGGCAAGGCCTATACCGGTACCGGAAAATTCACTTTCACTGTGCAGCCGCTGAAAAGGTTTAAACAATTTTTCCGCATAAGCCATATCAAAACCGATACCATTGTCTCGAACGAAATACACACAGCCCTTTTCGGAATTTTCGACTCCGAACTCTATCTTTGCCCTGAGATTTTTAGATGTAAATTTCCACGCGTTTTGAAGCAGATTTTCCATAGCTGCCCGTAAAAGGTTCCTGTCGCCGAAGACTGTAACATTTTCTGCAATAACTGTTTCAACTTGTCTTGCAGGCTCAAGAGTTTTTAAGTCTTGTAGTATATCCATACACATCTTGCTTAAATTGACTTGACTTATATAAAGTTCTGCTCGCCCAATCTTTGAGAGCTTTAACAAACCGTCTATAAGTTCTTGCATGCGGCGGGCAGATGAGAAAATCCTTTCAAGATAATCTCTGCCTTTTTCATCAAGGATATCCCCATAATCTTCCAATAAAATTCGAGAAAATCCTATGATGCTTCTTAAGGGAGCTTTTAAGTCATGGGAAACAGTATAACTGAAAGATTCTAACTCTTTATTTGCTTGTTCAAGTTCAATTCGGGACTTGGTATCTGTTATATCTGCGATATTAAATAATGTGGCAACTTTCCCTTCGTATTCTATCAAAACATTGCTTATAAGCGCATAAAAATAGCTGCCGTCGCTTTTTAAAAACCGCATTTCATATGTCTCCGGTTCACTGCTTCCCTTTTGCCTTCTTTCTGCCCGCTCTAAAATCAGTGCTCTTTCTTCAGGGTGTATGATATCTTCAATGGGCTTGTCCAATATTTCTTCCAGCGAATAGCCCAGCATTGAGGCAAACTTCTGATTAGCATAAACCAATATTAAATTCTGATGGATGCCGATGCCGATTAGAGCGTGTTCTACCAGGTTCCTATACTTTTCCTCAGATTCTCTTAAATTTCTCTCACTCAATTTTAACTGCCGGATATCCTTTGCACTTATAATTAAACCTGAGGGTTCATCGAACTGATCTTTTACAACAGATGCAGAAATTAAAACCGGAATTAGTTCTCCACTTTTTCCCTTTAGGTAAATTTCCCGGTTGCTTATGGTGCCAGATTCTGCAAGTTCTTCGCTGATTTCTTTTTTATCTTCATAAGATGCGGCAATAAATCCAAAAGGCTTACCCTGTAATTCGCGAGGCGTATAATTTAAAAGACGAAAGACTGCATCATTGACAAATGTTATGTTGTTGTTGGAGTCTAAAAGAAATATAACATCATTCATTGTCGCAAGTATTTCATCGGCAGTTCCTTTAGGAGTAAGAGCTATAAAATTATATTTTAATATAGCATAAGCAAATCCTCCTGCCCATATCAATATAAATACGATTGCTAAAGGAGGAACAAAGGTAATTCCAAGAGTCGGAAATATGACATCGGTCAGAGTTCCTAGCACAATCGTAGGAAAAGGCGTGATAAAAAACAGTTTTGCAGCCTCTTTTTGCCGCTTAATATTTGCTTTTTTCCAGTAGTCATAGGCTAAATATATGCTAATAGAGATAAAGCTTACGTAATAAGCAGTAAAGAAAATCAACTGAGGGGTGTTTGCAATAACCTGTGTCCAGCCATAAGAATCCTGAATGACATCTGAAAATATCTTATTTCCGCTCCACTGCCAGTAAACGCAAAGCACGGCAGGTAAAAAGCATAATATCGTAAATAAAGGGCGCCTTGATATTTTACTGTGCCCGGTAAATTCCATATAAAAAAGCAAAATAAAGCTGGGGAAAGTACACCATCCTAAAGCTGGGATATTTAGCCAAAGCAAAGCCTCCTCTTTGGATAAAGCTCCCACAAACAGTATAGAGCCTGCACTCCATATAACAAAAGGCAAAATTGCAAGAGCACAAATTCGATTCAGCCGCTTTTTTGGATTTTGATGCAAAACGAATATCATCAATAAAATATAAAATACTGAGGATATAAAATAGAGAAGAATTGTCAGCCATCGCAAATGATTTCACCCTCTATACTTTAAATGTTTGCGCAGCACTGTATAGTTGTTTTATCATGCCTGTAAGTTCGTTAATAGAAGCAGTGATTTCTTGCATGGAAGCTGCCTGCTCTTCAACTGCTGCACTTACTTCTTGACTGCTGGCGGCGGATTCTTCAGTTATTGCAGATATATTCTGGATAGCGCTGATGACGTTTTTCTTATCCTCATCAATTTCTTTAATATGTTCAACAAGCTGATTAAGATGTTCAATAGAATTATTTACTGCATCTTGTATCTCTTTAAAAATACCAGAAGTATTATTCATAGAAATCGTAAAATCGCCGATGAGCCTTTCAGCGCTTGCCATTGATTCTTGAGATTGGTTAATAACAGATGCAATCTCTTCTATCATACCGCTGATATCTTTAGTTGCAACAGCAGTTTGCTCAGCAAGTTTTCTTATTTCATCTGCGACTACTGCAAATCCTCTGCCTGCGTCTCCTGCCCGCGCCGCTTCAATAGCAGCATTTAATGCCAGAAGATTTGTTTGATCTGCAACAGAAGCTATCGTTTCAACTATATTTGCAATAGAACTCGATTTTTCTGTTACAGTCCTTATACTTTTTGCAACATTTTCTATAGCTTCTACACTCTTTGAATAATTATCTTCTAAATTCTTCATGGCTATTAAGCCGGTTTTGCTTTTTTCGCCTGTGCTCACAGCAAAATCGCCGGTGTCATTTGCAAGGTCGTGCATTCTATCTAGTTTATTGCCAAGTTCGACAGTTAAGTTAACAGCAGTTTCGGCTTCCTTTGCCTGCTCTGTAGCCCCTTCTGCAATTTGCTGAATCGTTGCAGAAACTTCCTGGCTGCCGGCGGCTACCTGCTCGATGGATTCATTTAATACTGTTGTGGTTTCTTCTGATGTTTGAGCGATTTTTTGTATATTGCTTACTATATTTCTGAAGCTTGCTACAGCAGTATTTAAAGCCTGTATAGCGGCTCCAAACTCATCTTTTCGCTTAGTTTCGATGGAAATTGCAAGATTTCCGCTTGCAAGCTCTGCCGCGTATTTTTCTACTTGCTCAAGGGGCTTACTAATGGCTCTCGAAATTGCAAGGGACATCAATGCGCCTATTATTATAAATACTATTGTCATGATAATGGTATTTCTTCTTATTGAATTAATGCCGGCAAATATCTCGGCCTTTTCTTGGGTTAAGGCAATTGACCAAGGAGTTCCCTCCACAGGGGCAAAGGCCATATACTTTATTACGCCTTTGTATTTATACTCACCGAAGCCCGCCTCGCCATTAATCATTTTTTGCATTAGCAGACTTAACTGTTTGAGTTCAGAATCTTTTTCTGCATTCTTTATCATGTTTTCTTTATTTTTTACAAGCTCAATATCTTTATGAGCAATCATATCACCATTGCCATTTATCATGTAACCGTAGCCGGTTTTTCCAAATCCTGTATTTACAATTATATTGTTCATTTCGGCATGATCAAAGGCAGCTACCAATATCCCTACCTGACTGATGCCATTTTTTATCGGAGTTGCCATATACACTAAAATTTGGTTATTTTCTACTACAGGATCAGAAAAGCTCGTCTTTCCGGTTAGTGCTTCTTTAAAGAAAGTTTTATCAGAAATATTATCTTTTGTCTCATCACTGTATATTACATTGCCGTTTAAGCTAGAAACGCCAAGTTTTATGTAACCCAGCCGCTCTTTATCTTCCAATAGGGCCGGTTTTTGTTCTTCCCATATCATATTCCTCAGCCTTACCTTTGAAGCGCAGCCCTCGAATTCTGCAGACGTCTTGTCAAGCCACATTTTTACAGAAGTTGCATTGGATTTTGCCTGGGACAGCAAAAGCTCTGAAGTGTTGTTTTGAATAGTTGCAGCAGCTCGATTATAGGACATAAATCCTGTTATAACGCATATGGCAATAACCATTACGGAAATGCTGGCGACTATAAATCTGCTGATGCTTGCGCTTTTTGTTATATCTTTTCTTTTTATAATCCTATCTTTTTTTGCCATTAATCAGATTCCCCTTTTACACCTTTTAAGATAATTTTTGATTTCATAATGACCTGCAGGAATAAAAGACTTCCTTATTTTGTATTAATTATAAAATACTGGCCACCTCAAAGCAAGCAAATTTTGTAAAAAGAAGAAATTTCTTGTTGCATGTTATTATAAAATAATCGCCGGCTTCAATAAAATCCCGACAATTTTGCTAAAACTTTGGCACAGAAAAGGATTTACTTTAAAAAATCTCAAATATATAGTAGAATTAGTACAGCATTTGTTGCAAATTTAGGGAGGTATTATAATGACGTCCGAGACTCAGGATTCCGGCTATTCCCTGAGAACCAAAATATATCACACCCTTAAAAATGCTATTTTAGACGGTGTGTATAAACCAGGCGAAAGCTTGATAGAAATGAAGCTTGCCAAGGAACTTGGTGTTAGCCGAACTCCTATAAGAGAAGCATTACGGCAATTAGAATTGGAAGGACTGGTAACCAGCATTCCAAATAAAGGTGTTATCGTTGAAGGTGTGTCTCCACAAGATGTAGAAGATATCTACACCATCAGAAAAATGATAGAAGGGCTTGCAGCAAGATGGGCTGCAGAAAAGATTTCAGATGAGCAGTTAAAGGAATTAAAAGACATCTTAGACCTTATGGAGTTCTACACAGAAAAAGGCAACACCGAAAAGCTCTCAGAGCTTGATTCGCGCTTTCATGATATTATATTTCAAGCGAGCAACAGCAGACCTTTAGAATCGGTGCTTACTAACTTTCACCAGTTTATTCAGCGAGCTCGCGCAGTTTCTGTAAAGGCTAAAGGCAGGGCTGTCCACTCATTAGAGGAACACCGCAAGATATATGAAGCACTAGCGGCGCATGATGCCGATGCTGCCGAAAAGGCAATGACAGAACATGTGGGAAGCGCAAGGTCAAATCTTATACCATTTTTTGAAAAGGATAAGATATAACTTACAAAAGAGGCTTGTCACCAGGTCCCCGAAAAACTCCGCCGGTATTGTCTATAAGCGATTGGATGCTCTCACAGAGCAATTTAACTCCGCTGTCAATATCTGATGTCGGAATTTGAGCTGTGCTGAGCCTGAAACTTTCAGAAGGCTTTTGATTGATAAAGAAAAGATCTCCGGGGACGATAGACACACCTTTTTTTATAGCCTCATGGTAAAGGGTTGAGGAATATAGGTCTTGAGGCAGAGTAATCCAAAAGAAATGGCCGCCGCCGGGCGCAAAGCATTTTGCGCCTGATGGCATGTATTTATCGAAAGCCTTTAGGGTTTCCTGCCATTTCTCATAAAATATTCTTTGAAGCCGGTTTATGTGCATAGACCAAAGGCTTTTCCTTAAGAATAAGTCCAAAATTCGCTGAGAAAGACCTGAAGTAGATATATCCGAAGAATATTTTGCAAGTGCGATTTTGTTAAAGTGCCGGCGCGGCACTGCAAGAAAGGCGATACGCAGTCCGGGCAAAAACAGCTTTGAAAAGCTTTTAATATAAAATACCTTTTCAGAGTTGTCAAATGCCTTAAGCAAAGAAGGCTTTTCGGTGTAATAAAGATCACTTATGTGATCATCCTCAATTATATAAAAATTGTATTTACAAGAAAGGGCTATCAGCTCTTTCTTTTTTTCTGTGCTGTAAGAATAACCTGTAGGATTTTGGAAAATAGGCATTGTATAAAAGAGGACAGGAGGATTATTCTTAATATTCCTTTTTAAATCCTCTAAGTCGACCCCATCTTTTTCCATATTAATTTCAACAATACTGGCATTGCGGGATTTAAAGGCGTTTATGGCGCCGGGGTAAGTCGGGGCTTCTACATATACAGTATCGCCACTGTTTAAAAAAGCCTTTGCAATAAGGTCTATGCCCTGTTGCGCTCCTGATATTATCTGTATTTCATCTAAAGGAACATCAACATCATGCTGCACACTCATAAAATGGCCAATAGATTCTTTAAGGGGCTGATAGCCGCTGCTCTCCTGATACTCTAAAGCATAACCGCCGTCTCTGTCCAAAACCTCATTGATTATTTCCTTAAATTCTTTTACCGGAAAATAATCCGGTGAAATAGAACCTGCACTAAAGTCGAATCTTATGCCTTTGTCTTTAGTGGTATTTACTAATTTGTCGGAAGGCTTTGACTTAGAAGAAATATCGCCCAAAAAACAAGCATATGTTCCGCTGCCCACCTTGGATTTAGCAAATCCATCGGATTGGAGTTTTTTGTAAGCATTTACTATAGTGACAGTATTAACATCAAAAAATGAAGCCATAAGACGAATAGGCGGAAGCTTTTCTCCGTATTTTATTTGACCGCTCAGAATTAAATTGGAAAATCCCTTATATATTTGAATATAAAGGGGTTCAGTTGAGTTTTTGTCTAAATGTATCGATTCAAATTTCTCCATAATGTCCTCCATTTGCTTGAATTATGCTAAATTGTATTGACAAACACATTGCTAAATGCCAAAATAATGTTTGTATAAACTGCAAAGACAAAATGTATGGCTAATTACTGCACTTAAAATTTTATTATGTACCGATACATTGATTCTATCATACTATTTATGTCTTGGAAATAGGAGGGCAAAACATGTCAAATCAAATCAATGAAAAATTAATGGGCGGAGTAATAATGGATGTTACTACACCGGAACAAGCCAAAATTGCTGAACAAGCAGGGGCAGTAGCTGTCATGGCGCTCGAGCGGGTGCCTGCTGATATAAGAAAGCAGGGCGGCGTTGCTCGTATGTCAGATCCAAAAATAATCAGAGAGATTAAGGAAGCAGTATCTATCCCCGTCATGGCAAAGTGCCGGATAGGGCATTTTGTCGAGGCACAGATTTTAGAAGCTTTAGGCATAGACTACATAGATGAAAGCGAAGTTTTGACACCTGCAGACGAATATTTTCATATTGACAAAACGAAATTCAAGACGCCTTTTGTGTGTGGTGCAAGAAATCTGGGCGAAGCTCTTCGCCGCATAGGAGAGGGAGCGTCTATGATTCGCACTAAAGGGGAAGCAGGAACAGGCAATGTAGTTGAGGCAGTAAAACACGTCCGCACTGTGATGGGGCAAATCAGAGACTTGGCAAATACGCCGGATGAAGAGCTTATGAGCGCTGCAAAGGAGATGGGAGCTCCTTTTGAACTTATAAAATATGTTGCAAAAGAAGGCAAACTTCCTGTTCCAAATTTTGCGGCAGGCGGTGTGGCGACACCTGCTGATGCGGCCTTACTGATGCAGCTTGGCTGCGACGGAGTATTTGTGGGCTCAGGCATATTTAAATCATCAAATCCGGAAAAAAGAGCAAAAGCCGTTGTAAAAGCAGTGGCAAATTATAATAATCCGGATGTTCTTGCAAAGGTATCCGAGGACCTGGGCGAAGCTATGCAGAGCTTAGAAATAGAAAAGCTTGAAGATCATTATGCTGAGCGCGGATGGTAATACAGTATCATAGATAATTATTTTTAAACATACAGCTGCCAAATCTTTTTTTATAAGGTTTTGACGGCTGTTTTTTATTTATAGAGAGATTTTTTCTGTATTTTATCAATTTATTTGACTGTTTCGGTTGTAAATCGGCGAAGAAATTGATAATATTATTGGTAATATTAGGTTTTTACAGGAGGACGAGAAAGCGGTGGATAAAAAGCGTGTTGTTATAGTGGATGACTCGGATTTTTCTATTTTAGTTATTAAAGACATTTTAGAAAAAAATGGTTTTGAGGTTGTAGGCCGTGCCGGCACATTAGATGAAGTGATATCTGTAGTATCAGAAACAAAGCCGGATCTTGTGACAATGGATATAACCCTTCCCGGAACTGATGGTTTTGAGTGCACCAAAGAAATACATAAAATCGATAAGGGCATTAAAGTAATCGCAGTAAGTTCTATGCTTGATGATGAAATGCTCCAGAAAGCGAAAAACTTCAATATAAGCGGCTATGTGCAAAAACCGATAGATGAGGAAGAATTCATACTGGCTGTTAAAAGGGTTTTAGATGATGAAGAGCTGTTTAAACATTTCCAAAGCCTATACCTTCCGATATTCAAAGAGGCTTTTTCAGACGCTCTCAATAGAATGACAAAAACAATAGCTGCATACAAAGGAGAACGGCTGTCCAATGAAACAATACAATCCAAAGGAATAGCAGTGGTTGTTGGAATTATAGGCAAGTATTCAGGAAGAATGATTCTTGATATGTCAGTGGAAAGTGCAACAGCTCTTACTGATAGGATGCTCAAAAAAGAAAGCAGCAAGCAAACTGAAATTATTGCGGCCATCGGAGAGTTTGCAAATATTGTATCAGGAAATGCCTGTTCCATGCTCAACAGGGAAAACAAGGTATTCGGCCTGAGGGTATCTCCACCTTCAGTGTTTTACGGCAAAAGCCTGAACATCTCGTCTGCCAAGATTAAGACCTATTCAGTAACGATTGACACAGAATTTGGTGAAATGATTTTAAATATTGGCTTTAGCAGAGGTGATTTTGAGTGGATGTAAAATATGCAGCTCCTTTTCTTGCAGCATTTCAAAATGTACTGCCCCAGATAGGTTTTCAAATTATTAACCAGGGCGAAGTAATTATTAAAGGAAAAAATTTGCGGACAGATGGTATACTTATAATAGTAGGACTGGTTGGGGATCTAAAAGGTAATGTGGTTTATTCCATGAGCATGGATGACGCTAAAAAAATAGCTTCCAAAATGATGATGGGCATGCCTGTTGATGAGTTTGGCGAAATGGCCCAAAGCGCTTTATCCGAACTGGCGAATATGCTTACTGCAAATGCCAGCACCGAATTTTCAAAAGAGAATGTAAGTATGAGCATTTCAACACCTACCCTTATGTATGGGAAAGATATCACTACGAAATTGAGCACAGAAAACATTTTATGTGCCGAAGTAGGTCTTGATGATGGAATAAGTGTTGAAATAAATATTTCAATTGAGTGATAAGGTGCAGGCAAGTTTCGACTTTTCAAGGGTGTTAAAACAATTAGCAGCTATTTAAAAATATTTTAAAAATATAAGGAGTGCAAAATTAATGTTTTACAGATTGCAGCTTTTACGCAGGAGGAAAAATGAGAAGGGTTTTACTTTAATCGAATTAATAATTGTCATAGCCGTTTTAGGGATTTTAGCGACACTTACTATCCCGAAAGTAATCGGCGTTAAAAACAATGCAGAAGCAGCAACTGATGAAGCGAACAAAAAAATTATAAGAAATGCGCTGGAAAGGTATTATGCAGATAAGGCTACATACCCTTCTCAAGAGCAAGGGCTAAAAGTACTTGTGGACGAAAAATATTTAGACAATATTCCGGAAAAGGCAAATGGTAAAAACAAGGAGAATGAGGAGAATAAGGAGAATCAAGATTGGAAATATACCGCCGGGAAAAGTAAAGATGGCAATATAGAAAGCTATACTTTAGAATAAGCAGCTATTGCAGCTTTTAAAGGATACAAACATAGTGAGTTTTACTATCTTGATATTAGGCTTGATTTGCGGCGGGTTTGTAAATACTTACATATATTTTTACCAAATAAATTATAATAAATCTAGCCAGGGTACATCTTCTTTATTTAAAAGAAAATACAGAAAGCTATCCAAGGCTCCAGGACAAATTGTATTGATAGAATTTTTATGCGCTGCCTTTTACCTCCTGGCATTTTGCAAATTTGGGCTCACTTTCAAGTTTCTATCTTCAATAATCCTGCTAACTGTTCTTGCCATTGCAACTTTTATTGACATGGAATTTCAAATTATACCCGACAATATAGTTTTGCCTGCTGCTGCGGCAGGGATTTTACTACATGTTTTTTTGGGAAAAGAAATTTTTTTATATCACTTGGCAGGTTTTGCGGTAGGGTTTGGCGTAATTTTTCTGATAGCTTTCTTTGCAAAAGGCGGTATGGGTGGTGGTGATGTAAAACTTTTTGGAATGGTTGGCTTGTTTTTAGGGGCAAGGCTTACGATTCTTGCACTAATACTTTCATTTATCTTAGGCAGCGTTATAAGCCTTATACTAATAGTGCTGAAAATCAAAAGCATTAAAGATGTTATACCTTTTGGTCCTTTTATAGCGCTGGCTTCTGCCATAAGTCTATTTTTTGGCGACAAAATAATTTTGTGGTTTGTGTTAAATAAAATTTTTTAATTTATAAAGAAGGTGTAAAAAGTGCGTAAAGCTATTTTTTCAGTGCTTGTCCACAATGAATATGGTGTTGTTACAAGAATTTCAGGGCTTTTTACAAGGCGAGGCTTCAATATAACGAGCTTTACCGGCGAAGAGACTGATAACCCAAAAATATCTCGCATTACCATAGTGGCAGAAGGCGATGAAAGAGAACTGGCTCAAATAAAAAGCCAAGTAGAAAAACTGGTTGATGTAATAAAAGTAGTAGAGCTTGACGTTAATACTTCTGTACAGCGAGAACTTGCCTTAATCAAAGTCAAAACTGATGATACAAACAGAACAGAGGTTTTTCAAATTGTTGAGACATTCAGAGGCAAGATTATTGATATTGATCCTGAATCGATAATCGTAGAACTTACGGGAGATTTAAGTAAGGTGAAGGCATTTTTAGAGTTAATGAAGCGCTATGGAATAATCGAAATAGTAAGAACCGGTGGAATAGCCCTGCAGCGCGGCAAAGGGAGTATCCATGATGTGCCTGCGGCAGATGAGACACCGGCAGTGAAGGAGGAAATTTTATGATAAGTGACAGAGTTAAAAAAGGAGTAATGAGAGCACCGCACCGCTCTTTATTTTACGCCATGGGGTACACCGAAGAGGAGCTTGACAGACCCCTTATAGGCATAGTCAATGCCCAAAATGATATAATTCCGGGCCATATTCACTTAGATACCATTGCAGAGGCGGCAAAGAAAGGCGTAGCAATGGCTGGCGGAACCCCTATAGAATTTCCGGCGATCGGAGTATGTGACGGCATAGTTATGGGCCACATCGGTATGAAGTATTCTCTGGCATCACGAGAATTGATAGCAGATTCAATAGAGACGATGGCTGTTGCCCACGCATTTGACGGATTGGTTCTCATACCTAATTGTGATAAGATAGTGCCGGCAATGCTTATGGCAGCGGCGAGGATTAATATTCCGACTGTTGTTGTAAGCGGCGGTCCCATGTTTGCAGGCAGATATAAAGGTAAAGATGTAGATCTTAACACATGTTTTGAAAAAATAGCTGAATACACCTCCGGCAAAATAACGGAAAAAGAACTTGAAGAAGTAGAGCATGCCGCCTGTCCGGGATGCGGCTCCTGCTCAGGTATATTTACGGCAAATTCCATGAACTGCTTAACGGAAGCGTTAGGTATGGGCCTACCCGGCAACGGGACGATACCGGCATGTTCCGGGGCTCGGGTTGCCCTTGCAAAAAAGGCTGGGATGCAGGTTATGGAAATGGTAAGAAAGGATATAAAACCGCGGGATATAATGACACGAGAAGCCTTTGAAAATGCGATTACAGTAGATATGGGTATGGCGGGTTCCACCAATACAGTCCTTCATCTTCCGGCAATTGCTCATGAAGCAGGGATAAAATTGGAACTGGATATATTTGACAAGATAAGCCAGAGAACACCTTATCTTGCAAAGCTTGCACCCAGCGGACACTACCATGTCCAAGATTTACACGAAGCAGGAGGAATACCCGCCCTTATGAAAGAGCTTTCTCGAAAAGGACTGCTCAATTTAGATTTAATGACGGTAACCGGTAAAACCATAGGGGAAAATATTGCAAATGCCGAAATTAAAAATACAGATGTTATCCATACCATAGAGAATCCATACAGAGAAACGGGAGGTCTTGCAATATTAAGGGGCAACCTTGCCCCAAACGGCGCAGTGGTCAAAGAAGCTGCGGTAGCCCCCGAAATGCTGTATCATGAAGGCCCTGCCCGCATCTATAATTCTGAAGAAGAAGTTACCGAGGCGATTTTCTCCGGAAAAATCCAAAAGGGCGATGTAGTAGTTATCCGGTACGAAGGCCCGAAAGGCGGTCCCGGCATGAGAGAAATGCTCTCCCCTACTTCGGCCATAGCCGGGATGGGGCTTGACAAGGATGTAGCCCTGATTACCGATGGCAGATTTTCCGGTGCAACTCGCGGAGCGGCTATTGGGCATATTTCTCCTGAGGCAATGGAAGGCGGTCCTATAGCCCTTCTTCAAGATGGCGACATCATTCGAATAGATATAAATCATCGCAAAATTGAAGTACTTCTTTCGAATGATGAACTTGCAAAACGCAAAACCTCATGGCATAAACCCGAGCCAAAGGTAAAAACAGGGTATCTTTCCCGCTATGCCCGCTTGGTGACATCAGCTTCTACCGGCGCAGTTTTAGAATAATTATAGAATAATTAGAATATGAGCACAGACACAGCACAAAGGAACAGAAAGAAACAGACAGCACAAACAACAACAGCACAGAGGCATAGAGCACACAGCACACAGCACAGAGGGACGGTTCTTTTGTGTTGTCTGACAACACAAAAGAACCGTCCCTCTGTGCTGGTGCAAAAGAACCGTCCCTCTGTGCTGCTGTGCTGTCCTGTCCTGTCCCACCTCTGTCCCTCTATACTCTCTATATACTCTCTATACTCTATGTGCTCTAAGACACATAGGTGAAAAGAATGCTAAGAACAAATCACACAAGGCAAATTACAGCGGTTATTACTATAATTGTTTTATGCTTAATATCATACTCTTATTATACTTTATGCTTAAAAAAACCTTATAAGGATCTTGATATAAAATGGAAAAAACTTCCTGTGCAACCGGAGGAGGCTTTGTGCCTTAACTTCGTTAAAGCATCCTTGTCTGGAAAAACAGGAATCTTTACTAATTTTTTATATGATGATAAGATAAATGAAACAGCAACAGGACACCAGATACTATCGGAATCTGAAGGTCTTATTATGCTGTATGCAGTTTTGGGCGGCAATAAGGATCTTTTTGATGAACATTTTAATATAGTCCGCGGTATGGTTTTAGATAATGGAGTTATAGCGTGGAGGATGGGGGCAAAAGGTGAAATGCTGACAAAAAGCTCAGCATCAATAGATGATCTTAGGATAATTCGAGCCCTTATTTACGCTGATGACCGATGGGGAGACAGAAAATATAACTGCTTTGCAAATAAACTGGTGCGTAGAGCCAAAAAGTATGAACTTGCAAAGGACGGACTTGTAGATTTCTACGACGGAGAAAGCAAAATAAAGGCCAATACCATAACTATTTCCTACATAGACCTTTATACTATGAAGATTTTAGCTCAAAAAGACGATACTTGGGAAAATGCATTTAAAAAGGGTTTAAACATTATAAATAATGCTTTTGTATCAGAAAATGTGCCATTTTTTAGAAAATCTTATAATTACAAAACAAAGAGTTATAGTACGGAAAACAAGATTAATATGATAGATTATCTAAACACCTTGCTTCACCTAAGCGAGGTAGATTTATGCCCCCAGGCGGCTGTAAAGTGGCTTAAAAGCCAGATGAAGACAGGTAATGCACTCTTTAACGAGTACTATATAAGTTCAGCAATGCCGGCTTCTTCCTTAGAGTCACCGGCTTCCTACGCTATAGCCTGCAGGATTGCGGTGAATATAGAGGATGAAGAACTTTATAAACTAATGAAAGAGAAACTTTTAATGTTTCAAGTTACCGATGCATCAAGCCCTATTTATGGCGCATTTGGAGATGCCAAAACATTAGAAGTTTATTCATTTGACAATTTGCAAGCATTATTGGCTCTTCAGGGGGTCGGAGGTGCAAAGTGAACAATTTGTCTAAAAAAACCAAGGCATTTTTTATGCTCCTAATTTTAGAATTTTTCATCCTAATTTCATTGTTTTTCTTAAAACCTGACATGATAGGCCAAAAAAATTACATACTGCTTTCTGCCACATTTTTCCTTGCGTTATGGTCGTTTTCTACGGATTTGGTCATGGCGCTTTTTGGTGCGCTGTTTTTAGTGCTTGCTTATGGCAGCTATATCTTATACCAGGCAATTTTTGCTGGAGTTTTCAATTTTACCTTTTTGACGGACTATTTTTGGCTTTTAGTTTTTCCCATAGTTGCATATACTTCCAGCCAATTGGGAGAAGGCATTAATGATTCAAATAAATCAATACAAGAATTAAGAAAAAATATTCAAGCTCTTGTAAGGGTTGATAACCTGACGGGACTGGGCAATAAACAGAAATTTTACGAAGATCTCTCTGAAGAGATGCGGCGGGCCAGAAGACACGGTTTCGATTTGTCAATGATGATCGTAAAGATCATGTTTTTTAAGGAACTTATAGATATATATGGCAAAAGTAAAACTAATGAAATCATAATGCTTATGGTAAAAAATATAGAAGAAACCTTAAGAGCAGAAGATAAAAAGTACCGATTAGAAGATGACACTTTTGCTTTTATCCTGCCAAATACCAACAAAAATGGTGCAGAAGTTATAAAAAATAGAATACGTACGAACTTAAGTGCCATAACATTAAATTCAGGCAAGAAAGAGGAAAAACTCAATTTCAATTTTAAAATCGGAATTTTGGAGTATGATCAAAAAACTAACGATGTATTTGAAATAAAACATAAATTAGAAAAAGAGCTGGAATATGATGTGTAAAAGTAAGATTTGCTATTTCGTATCAATAATTTTGGTAGCCGTTTTTTTTCTGTATCTGCTGGAAAACCGGTTATGGCCCAAGAAATGGCAAAAGACGGCAGCTCTACAAAGAATGTCCTTATAATTTACGACAGAAGAAATTATTTTGGATTTAAAGCAGATGAAGTAACAGCTATTGTTAACCTGCTTTACCATTTTAATGTGAATACAGAAGAAATAATGGCTTCGTCTTATAAAGCGGGAATGATGCAAAGATATGATTGCACAGTTTATATAGGCATTTCTGACGAGAAGTTAAAAAATGATTTGTTAAAAGATATAACAGACTATAAAAAACCATTTCTTTTTATTGGAAAGGGGATATAATCTCTACTCCGATATAATCCCATGGAAGGAGTAGAATTCAAGGGCAATAATCTTAAGCCCGTAAAAGTTAAGTACAAAGAGAGAGAATTTATATTAAAAACAGAGCGGTTTTTTCAAGAGATAATCTTAAAAAATGATGCCGGCCAGGTTTTCAGCACTGTAAGCGATGAACAGAGTTTATATCCATATATAGTAAGACTTTCGAATTTATGGTATGTTTCATGTCTTGATACACAAGGCGTATTGTTTTATATTTTAGCTGATGTTCTTCATGACTTTTTTGAAGAATATCATGATACTTCAAGTCCTAAAATCTACGTCAGAATTGAAGATGTTCACGCAGAAAGATCTATTGAAAACCTTTATAAAATAGCGGATTATCTTCAACAGGAAAATGTACCTTATATGGTTGCCCTTATCCCCTCTTTTTATGATTTTAAAACCAAAAATATATTTGATTTAAAAGATAATAAGAGATTTGCTGACTGCATAAAATATATGCAAGATTCCGGGGGCTCTATCGTCCTTCACGGTTATACCCATCAGATTCATAAAGATATGCCCGGGGAAGGTTTTGAATTCTGGGATGGGGAAAAAGATCAGCCGCTGCCTGTAGATATGAAAAAATGGGTAGACGAAAGGATAAATGCAGCAATTGACGAATGCGCAGAGGTTGGAATTGGACCTATAGCTTTTGAAGCGCCTCACTATGCAGCGTCAAGTGAAGCTTATAAAAACCTCAAGAGGTATTTTTCTACAATCATAGGCCATTTACAGACGTCTGACAGAGGATATACCACAACTCCTTATCCTTATACCTTGCATTATTCATCTTTGTATAATAACTTGATTCCTGAAAACTTGGGTTACATAGACCCTGATGATTTACTGTATAAAGAACATATTTTTGAAGAATTAGAAAAAGTTGCTATAGTAAGAGATTATACTGCCGGTTTTTACTTTCATTCATACCTCGATCCTAAATTACTCGAACCTATAATTGTTGAAATTAAAAAACGCGGCATAGATTTTCTTGATTTAAAACAAGAGAACAATTGGGTAAAAGGTGCAAACTACATAATCAGTTCACAAAGCGGGAATATTCAAATTGAGCAAGTCAAAACCTTAAAAGAACCTTTATTAATCAGGATTTTTAGGAGAATATTTATTGTATTACTGATTTTAGTAACTACAATTTGCCTTAGGCTACTTTATATATTTTTAGATAGAAGAAGAAAAGCCAAAGAATATTTATTCAAAGAATGAGGTAATATTATTGCTAAAAACGGTAGACTATATTTTTATGTATTCGCTTTTTTCAATTTGGATTTTATTACTTTTTAATGCATGGCTTGCTTTTGCGGGACATAGTTTTTTTAAGGAAATCGAAGAGAGAAAAATTGATATTATTAAAGGCATAAATAATTACCCCATGGTTTCCATCTTAGTGCCGGCTCATAATGAAGAAAAGGTTATTGAAAGATCAATTTTAGCAATCCTGAAGATGGATTACCCAAAAGATAAACGTCAGTTGATTGTAATAAATGATAATTCAAAGGACGAGACAGGTGTTATTCTTGAAGAAATTAAGTCAAAATATCCCAACGAAAATATACAGATAATAACGACTGATGCAAGGACAGGAGGCAAAGGAAAGGCAAATGCACTAAATATAGGATTACGATATGCAACCGGAGAATATATTGTGGTTTATGATGCGGATAATACACCAGAAGTTATGTCGCTTCGCTATCTAGTCTATGAGATTATAAATTCGAAAGAATATGGGGCAGTAATCGGAAAATTTAGAACTCGAAATAAGGATGCAAATATTTTAACCAGATTCATAAATATAGAAACACTTAGCTTTCAGTGGATGATGCAAGGAGGCAGGTGGAAAAAATTTGGCATATGTCTTTTGCCCGGAACTAATTTTATAATAAGAAAAGGTTTATTAGAAAAGCTGGGCGGTTGGGATACAAAAGCAATAGCTGAAGATACTGAACTTTCAATAAGAGTCTATGGCAATGGTTTTAAAATAGCTTTTATGCCGAGAGCTGTATCGTGGGAACAAGAACCGGAAACGTTCAAAGTCTGGTTTAAGCAGAGAACTAGATGGGTAAAGGGCAATATATATGTTGTAAATAAATATTTGTTCCCGCTTCCTAAATGCTCGGGACCCATACTTATTGATCTTCTATATATGTTTTTAGAGAGTTTTCTGTTCTTTTTTGCGGTAATATTCTCAGATGCTGTATTTATTTTAGGTCTTTTTGGCATCGCTAAAATTTCACTTCCGGGGAATTTTTTGGTAATTTGGATGCTTGCTTATATACTTTTTATCCTTGAGATAAGCATAAACCTTACAATGGAAAAAGGCGAATACAATTTGAGCAACTTTTTTCTTATTGTGATAATGTATCTTACTTATTGTCAGTGTTGGATTATGGTGTGTATTTCCGGTATATACTCTTATTTTAAAGATGCTATTTTTAAAAGAGAGCATACCTGGTACAAAACTGAAAGATTTTAGGAGGCTGCCATGAAGAAACTGATATGCGTAATAGCTGTATTTTTCATAGTATTAAATAGTAGTTTTGCGTTTGCTCAATCAGTATCTGCTCAAAATACATATTATGTTGTTCAAGCAGGTTTTTATAAAGATGCGACTATACTTATGGAAAGTTACAACCTCCTAAAAGCAAAAGGATTTCCGGTCTATAAATTTGCTGTAGCCGGGGGAACACGCTTGTATGTTGGAAACTACAAGGAAAGAAAAACAGCTGAATCAGCAGCAAAGCAGCTTGAAGCTTTAGGCTTTGAGACTCTAATTCTCACCCAAAAATCTACTGCTCCTACTTTGCCTAAAACAACATCTCTTTCACCTGCATCCGCCGCCTCCCTTGAAGTCTCTAAAACTATGAAAAATGAAAAAAGTCAAGTTAAAAATATCTTTATCCCGGAGGACGTTACTATAAAAGGCATATTCGGAAGCCACAGCCTGTTTTTCTTTATCGATGAAAACTGGCAGTTAAATGATAATTGCTTTTTTGAACTTGTATTTAATCAAAGCCAAATTAAAAACTATAAAAATTCTTCTTTAACCGTTCTCCTAAATGATGTGCCGATTAAAAGCTTTGCTTTAAGCGATAAAGACAATTATCAAGCTGCAGAAAAGATACTTCTTCCAAAAGACAAAATTGTAAAAGGATATAATACGATAAAGCTTTCTACATATCATAGAATTACTGAAGAACCTTGCATGGATTATGTTAATCCTGCTAATTGGCTCACGGTTTGCAAGGAGTCCTATATACATATTGAGTGTGAAGGAATATCTGACACGTTCGGTGTAAATAATTATCCGTATCCTTATCTGAAAGTCTCGGATGATCAGCCGGTAGATTGTATAATAGTGGTGCCGGATAATCCTGATGACGCTCAAATAACAGCTGCATTGACGATTGCAGCAGATTTTGGAAAAAGAATTCCTTATAGCAATACGGATATTAAAGTTGAGTGCTATACGGATATAAAAAGCATTAGCAAAGACGCTAATTTTATAGTAATAGGAAATTCTTCCGATATAGAAAATGAAATCTTTGATCCTATAAGGGGCACTTTACCGGATTTAAAAAATGCAGCAATGATAAAAGAAACTAAACTCCCTATAGATGAAGCAAAACGTATACTATATATTCTCTCAGACAACGATGAGATGCTGCTTGAAGCCGCCCGATCATTGACTTTAGACAATATTGTCTTGCAAATGAAAACAAATACTCAGCTTATATCTTCAAAAATTGAGGAAGAGAAGGCCGCTGAGAAAAATTCTGATATTATAACACTGAAAGATTTGGGTTATGAAGATACGGTAATCAAAGGCATATTTTATCAGCAAGCAACATTTTCGATAAATTTACCTAAAAATTGCCGGCTAAAAGAGGATTCCTTTATAAATATTCCTTTAAGGTATACAGGCGCATTAGATTTTGACAAATCATCTGTAACGGTTTACCTTAACAATATTCCGCTGGCCAGTAAGCTCCTAAGCGAAAAGGGAGCTGAGGAAGACGAGATTAAAGTAAAAATTCCCGCAGAGCTCAGAGACAGCGATTTGTTAGAACTTAAAGTAGTCTTTTATCTTGAGCCCTACGGATTTGACTGTAAAAATCTTAGATACGGAGAAATATGGGCACTAATATCCAAAGATACAACATTTAACTTTCCCCGAGAAATAGCCGAAGGAAGATATCTTGAGTATTATCCGGATATTTTTATAAAAAACGGATCATTGGATGATACTTTGCTTGTACTGCCGGATAAAATAGATAAACAATATCTGACGATGGCTTCGAACATAGTGGCTTTCATGGGACATAATATAAAAGATGTAAAAAATTTGTCAGCAGTCAAAGGTGCAGAACTTGCGGCGACAGATGCCAATATAATAGTGATAGGAACACCGAAAGACAATGCTGCTATTAAAGACTTAAATGATAAACTCTATATAAAGTTTGACGGCAAGTTTGAAAAATTTGAGTCTAGCCCCAAGATGGCGTTGATTGAAGGCTATAATAAAAATCTTGCATCCATCCAGTTGACGACCTCCCCCTTTAATAGTGAAAAACATTTAATGGTTATAACGGCGCCAAAAGAAGAAAATTTGACAGCAGCCGAAATGTATCTTAAAGACTTTACGTTTAATTTAAAACTTAAAGGGGATGCTGCGGTAATCGACAGCGACGGAGATATTTATACTGCTTATTTCGTAAAACCATCACAAGCGCCGAAAGAAAAAACTGCTCAAAGCTCTCCTACCGAAAAAACAAGATTGCAAGATAACCCACAATTTGTAATATATTTGATTTTCTTCATTATGCTTATAATTATAAGTGTCTATGTCTTAATAATTATAAGCCGAAGTAAAGAATAGAAGGCTTAAACCAATAATACGCTGATTATTGAAGCAATAAAATCTCGGCAAGATGCTTTACTTTCAGAAAGTAAAGTGCCTTAAGAATGCATAATAGGCCATCCCTATCTGCTTGAAGGGATGGCCATTACTATTTGCACCTTCGATGATGTTTTAGTTAACTTTAAGCTCGTATTTCCTGACGCATGAAAAGTGTATAAGTTATCCCGAAGATGATCATTGTTCCCGCTATAAGGCCTGTAAGATGTGGCCATATCAAAAGCAGGCTCTGGCCAAGAGGCAATGAGCCGGGTACGGCGCCGTATGCCTGCTCTAGGAGGACGGGTCCTAATGTTCTGACATTTGGAGAAAGAATAGTAACCGCAGCTTCGCTGTAAAGTGTTGAAGGAGAAAGCCTGCTTATCCCTTGGGACAATTTTATATTATAAAGCTGAGTCAGCACATCTGCTTTATCGGTTACAGGAAATAAAGTATCTGCCACCATGCCTGCAAATATAGGAAGAAATATGGTAAAAAACAGCCATAATGCAATAGTAGAAAGAGCTGAAGTTGCAGTCTGCCGGAAAATAACAGAAAACAACATTGAAAGCGCAACCCAAAAAGCCATATAAACTACACTTAATAGCAAATATATTATAAGCCTTACAACTTCCTCACCTTCCGGCGCGACTCCTGTCAGCACAATACCCATACCTGCCACAAATCCACCTAGAGCAAAGGTCATTAAAGTCAGTATAAAAAGCCGTGCAAAAAACTTTCCGTTGATAACATCATCTCGGTATATGGGCTGTGCCAGCAGCCTTGTGAGTGTTCCGTTAGACTGTTCGGCGTTTATGGCATCAAAACCCATAGAAAGTCCCAGGAGCGGGCCGAGCAGTGACAAAAACCATGTAAAAGAAGGCAGCGAGGTGCCTGAAGTTGTAAATAAGCGAATAAGAATAAAATTTGTTCCCGAATCCTCAGTCAGCGTCCCTATATTAGATATTGCAGAATAAAAAGAAACTACACCCGTAAGAGTAATCAGCGCAAACAAAATAATATATCTTATGCTAGAAAGCTGATCGGCCAGCTCCTTGAAAAATACTACATCTATTCCGCCGAGGATTTCCTTGGAAGTTGATTCGGAAGTATTAATTCCAAAAATGTTTTTCAATTTACTTATCATTTTTTGCACCTTCTTCCTGAAAATACCGACGATAGATGTCGTCAAGGTCTGAGCCTCGTACTTTAACATGATAAATATTCATGCCGCGCTCAACAAGTGCTTTTACTATTTTAGGAGCAAGTTCTTCTCCTGCACCATCGATAATAATCATATCATCCTGAACACTGACGGAATCTACACCCGGCATAGCGCTTATCGCATCATAGGGAAAATCTTCCAGAGGAGTTGCCTTGATTTCCACAGCCCGCTCGCCGCCTATTTTTTGAGCAAGCTCAGAAATAGTGCCTGACGCAACAAGCTTGCCCTTTACAAAAATTCCTACTCTATCGCAAATAGCCTGTACCTGATGAAGGAGATGGGAAGATATTAAAACGGTTTTACCTTCTTTTTTGCCAAGCTCTTTTATAATTTCCAAAAGTTCTGCAGTACCCTCCGGATCAAGACCTAAAGTAGGCTCATCAAGAAATACTACTTCCGGATCCTTTAAAAGCACATCGGCTACGCCGAGACGCTGCCGCATGCCTCTGGAATATTCCCTTACTTTTCTGTCAGCAGCCTCCTTGAGGCCAACCTTGCTTATAAGAAAATCAATTCTCTTTCCCTGCTCCTCTTTTGGAATCCTGTTTAAATTTGCGGTATAATAAAGATTTTCCCTGCCGGTCATATCCCCGTAAAAGCCGATACTGTCAGGCATGTAGCCAACTATTTTTTTAACCAGAATAGGTTCTCGCGCCGGATTTAAACCTGCTACACTGATACTGCCGGAAGTAGGTTCACAAAGCCCCATAAGCATTAATATCGTAGTAGTTTTTCCTGCGCCATTTGGGCCCAGCAAGCCAAAAATTTCACCCTTGCATATCGAAAGATTTAAATTGTCAACTGCTGTGATAGACCCGTACTGCTTTACCAGATTTTGAATTTCAATTATTGTTTGGGTATCCATTGCTATCGCCGCCCGTATTTCCTGAAGGTTGTAACTACCCAAGCTATTACCGCAAAAATTATTACAACTCCTATAAAACCCCACAATGTGGAAGTATGAATAGTCGTCCTAATATCTATGCTATCAGATGTTTCATCAGTAGAAGCGGTTATGGTCACCATGTAATCTCCCGCAATGGCTTTGGCGCTAGGGGTGATAGATGCAGTAACCTGTTTCTTTTCTCCGCTTTTTAGTGTTTCTATGGAATCCGGTTTAAATGCAACAGTCCAGCCTGTAGGCGTACTTGCAGAAAGGTTTATACCATGCAGGTCTGCACTCCCTTGATTTTCCAGTTCTAAAGTTACCGATCCTTCTTTACCTGCTGTAAGATCGGCGTTTAGCCTGTCAGAAGGTGTAGAAAGCTTGAGACGATAAGTACCCGAAATTACTACTTCTAAATCTGCTTTTGCAACTTCGCTTCCATAGACTGCTGCCGCAGTTATTTTATATTTTCCGGCCTTGACTCCTTTTGGCGGCTGCACAACTATATCAAGATCCTGCGATTTGCCTGCCTCTAAACTGAGGCTTGTAATCTGATTGCTTTGGTATGCCGGTTTAAAAGAAACCTGCCAGCCCTCGGGAGCATCAGCGCCAAGAGTGTAGAATCTCGGACGGCCGCTGTTATTGTAAAGAGTGCCTCTAAAACTAAATGTGGCAGTATCCGGCCCTGAAAGAGAAGGGTATTGCACGTCTATCTTGTCAGCACCCTCCGCATTGGTATCGATTTTGATGTTTAAGGTTAAAGTAGATGTGCCGCCTGCACCTGAAGCCTGAACTACTAAATTATAGCTGCCATTTTTTGCCTCTGAAGGAATTTGGACACGCAAATCTACTTCTGCATTAACATCTGAAGATGTATATACTCGGTGAACCCTCATGCCTTCCCCATAAATTCCAGCTGTCCAGCCGGATGGAATACTTGTTACAGCAATGTCTATAAAGCCAGAACCTTTTATTATAAGAGGAAAAGTTATATTATTGCCGGGCTGTGCTGAAATTCCGGGATATTGAGTATAAATGATTAAACCGTTTGCACCATAAGCTGTCGGACAAAGACCGATTACCAGTATAAGAATTATTGCTGCTAAAATTTTGGTTTTACTCCTTGACATCTTTTTCACCTTCCTTTGAACATAATCTCTAAATAATATTTTAGAGCATAATTTTGAAAAAACTGTGAGGATTTTGTTACAATTTTATAAAGCTGAATAAGAGTGCCGCATAGATATTCCTTAAGGTAACAAGCCATGCCTTCTGCCAAGGCAAAAACTTCTTGCAAGTGGACTACAATCAGATAATTAGAGTAATAACAGAGGGAGCGAAAACAGAGGGAGCATGAACACAGGGGGACGGTTCGAGACCACTGAAAAAGTCCCCCAGGGAGCACAGAGGGACGGTTCTTTTGTGTTGTCATACAACACAAAAGAACCGTCCCTCTGTGCTCGATATGTGCTCGAGGAATAACAATAAGTTTGCCAAGTAAACCCGGCCTTATAATAATATAATATAAAAATAGTTTACATGGTATAATATATTTAATAAGTTCTTTGTTTAATTGTCATTAAGGGGACTATGATATTTGAGCTTTGTAAAAAGCGGCAAATAATTCGGATATGCCTAAAAAGAAAAGCTTTAAGAAAAAGAAAGCGAGGCTTGGGTAAATGCTGTGGTGAAAAAAGTATGTGATAAAGTTATATGTAAATCAAAGCAGTATGCAATTATAGATAAAAAAGATTGTTGCCAAATTATGAGAAAATCATTTTATAACCATGAAATTTGGGAAGGGAAATTATGTACAATCTTATAAAAGTCTTTTTGAATGACTACAAACAAAAAAATCGGAAAAGTTTTTATTTAGATGATCTTGAAAAGTTTTTGTTGGAAAAATCAGGAGGATCCTCCGCTTACCATAAAAAGGGCGGCTACCATGGCCTATACGAGGCTTTAGAAAGACTCCTGCAAGAAGGATATATAAAACCAATGAAAACCGTGGGATACAATGGCAAATATCCGCCATTGAAACTTCGATGGTACATTGCAGAAGATATGATTACTCCAAGATGGAAGAGTGAAGACATCCTAAGACTGTCCGATTTATTGGACCTTAGTACATATATTAAATATCCGAGGCTGCAAACTGACAGAGAATGGCAATTTATTTTACGAATATATGAGTTTTTGCAAAACAGAGACTGGCGAGAGTGGGCAAGTTGCGAGGAAAGGTGTTTAGAGCTTTTTGATAATGAGAAGTTTTTAGACCCAAAAGAAGAACTGGATAACGGAGTAATCAAAAGATTAAAGCTGTCTTATGAAGACCTTAAAATGAAAAAATACGGCCAGATGTTTGCATATTGGAACAGGGGCGTAAGGCAGATTAAAACCGCAATTATTTTGGAAAATCATTCCACATTCTTTACTTTTAAAAGGGCTGCGGCAAAGGGATATGACCTATTTGGCATTATTCCCGACGCCATAATTTACGGTCAAGGCAAGGATATAATAAGCAGCTTTGCTTTCATCCATGAGATTGCCGATATCGGCGGCTTAAAGGTCTTTTATTTTGGGGATATTGACCCGGAAGGTTATATGATTTACAAATCCCTAAGGGAAACATATCCTTCCGTAAATATTTCACTTCAACTAGATGCATATAAAAATTTGTTAGATTTTGGAAAATCTTATCCAATTAAAAAAGCTCAGAATACGAATATCGAAAATTTAAATTTTGTTATAAGTGAGTTTACTGAAAATAATTATCATGAAATGGTGAAACATCTAAAAAGACTGTGGTATGCAAATCGGAGAATTCCACAAGAGTTTATTACTTATGAATATTTGATAGGGTCAAAGACCGTTCCTGAAAGGGACAAATTGTAGGATACAAGCTGACGGACACGAGGCAAGACGCCAAACAGCAGCAGGCCATCATGCCTATGCGACACAGAACATTGAATTATCTGCAATTAGCTAATACATTAATTTTAAGGTGAGTAAAGATGGATAGGGTAGAAAAGGGATTAAAAGATCGATTAAAAAAGACCCAAGCCATTAGGATGCTTGGAACCGGTATGGATGTAGGAGATTTAAACGATTATGCTCATGAGATTTGCCTACTTCTCCTTTTGAAAATCTTTCGCCGGGAAATAACAGAGAATCCAAACAGAACCAGACAGGATCTAATCTATATGACCGAAGAAATATTAAGAGAGATGGATTTTGCGGCCTCAAAAGAGGTGGCAGAACGGCTGGTAGACGGAGTTTTATGGTATAAGGATCCGAATAGGCAGGATCCTTTTTCCTGTTATATTTTTGATGAAGAAACGAGGACCCATGAGCTATATAAATTTCGCTACCTAAAACCCGACAGGGAGCATAGTCAATGGGAAAAGGGCGGTTCCACCGTATATATGCTGACTGAAGAAGCCCAGGAAATTATATTTATAACCAGGGAAATATTGGAGGAATTTGGGTTTGACATTGAGCAGTTCTATACTCTGCAATTAATAAAATCCGGGAATTTTAATAAAGCTCAAAACAGTGTCAGTAATTTAATTGCCAGGGTAAGAACTCTTATACGGCGGGAAAAGGATTACCGGCAGGATGTGCTTAGAAATCCTCAAATAATATTTATGGATAGTAAAAACAGCCGACGAAAGAGTGAAGATGAAATAAAGAGGCAGTTTGAAGACGAGAAGAAGGTATTTGAAGATATGTTTTCATGGAAGAATCGGCTTAATTCTTTTCCTGCTGAGGCCAGAACAGAGGCAGAGCAGGTATTTGAAAGCCTAGAAGTAGCCAGAGCGCTTCACGATGTACTTGCAAAACTTGTAGTGGAAAATATGGCATTTGAAGTAGAAATCCGGGTTAAGTATCCGGATAGTTTCTGGAAGACTTCCAATTTAACTTTTAAAAAAGATATCTGGCAAAATATAATTGATAAAAAAGGGCTGGCCAATTTTGATGTATTAGAAAGTCTTTTGAATCCGCTGTTTTCTCCCGAGGTGGATTTCATATATCCATTAGAATGGGCCTGGGAAGAGCAAAAAATCAAAAAAACAGAGGCCAATGAAGAGATATATGAGGATTTTGACGAAGAAGAAACCTGGCAGCCAAAATCCGCAGATTGGGATATAATTGTAGAGCTGTGGGAAGACATATTCGATGAACTTATGAAAAATAATGAATTTTCCATAACAGAGTTACAGGATATAGACAGTTTTAAAAAACAAAAATGGCTTATGCAAAAGAAAAATATTGAGCTTTTTATGATGTTTGTAGTGACGGAAGTAGAACTAAAGCTTGAAGAACAAGAAACAAATGATGACAGGCTGGAGCTGTTTCGGCGATTATGTGATAAAAATCCGAAATATAAAAAGCTAATAGGCCGGAGGATATCAAGCGTCAATGAAGAGGATAAAGAACCTCTGAGATGGGAAGAACTTTATGTTTCACCCTATAAGATTAAACTTTTGCCCAGTAAATCAAACTTAGAATAATAAAGTTAGGGAGGAGAGCTTGCCTTGATTACTCATGAGCATTTACAAAAAGGTTCTGAGGTGTTTTTTTCATTGCTTGAAAATAAAATATTGCCACTGACTGATGCCCGAGTATATTCCTATATGGAGGAACCTGAAATAAGGGAAGTTGTAAAAGCTATGGCTCAAGGAGCCGGGTTAAGGATTTTAGATACCAGGGAGAACTTGCATATTGTAAGCCAAGCCCGTGACTCGATTTTTGCCACTTCATATACACATATGAAAAGCAAATACAAACTCGACAGAAAAAAATACTTCTATCTTGCCAATATAATTATTTGTATTTACCTTGCGGAAATAGATAAGGAAAATGATATACGGGTGAGGTGGGAAGAGGAAGGAGTGACTTATTATAAACTGGAGGAACAGGTGACAAAGGTGCTTGACTCCTGGAAAACCCGGTTGGATGAAGAAGATGGTTTTGCCGAGGAATGGGGAATCGCCGTTGAGGAGATTTACGATATTTGGAATAATGATTTTTCCATGTACAAGGAATCAAAAACCGGTGATGTGGATGTGCAGAGGAATAAAAACACTCGTCTTGGTTTCATATATGAAGCCATGCGTCCGTTAGCCGATCAGAAACTCATCATTAACAATGTCAATGAATTAAAGATAATACCTAAAATTGAGTTGTATGAGAGACTAAATTATTTATACCATCAACGGGATCGATATAAAGAGATAATGGACTTGATTCAAAGAACCGAGGAGGGAATCACCGATGCCGAGAATAACCGGAATCAGGATAACGGGCTGTAAATATGATGGCTTTAGAAAATATCATGAGAATTCAGTATATGATTTAACAAGAGACGGTGAGCCGGATCACACTCTATTCACTCTAAAAAATCAGGGAGGAAAGGGCGTATTTATGCAACTTCTATCTCAAATCGTTTTGCCTGAGACTCGATGGGGCAAACAGGGAGGCAACAAGATTACCGGCATGTTTTACGATCAAAAAAACCGGTTCCGCCCCTACACCTTCCATGTAATGATAGAGTGGAAACTGGATACCATACCGGAAAAATGGCTGATTACCGGTATATGTGTCACTGCCGTAAGACAAAATTTGAACGATGATGATGAGACCGAAGAACGGGCAGGTCTCAACTATTTTTTATATACATACGAACATGATAAAAATGACATCTTTACCTTGGATAACATTCCCGCTTATGATTCAAGAACCGGTAAAGTTACTGAATATAATGAGTTTGAACAATTTATAAACAAGTATCAAAGATATTTTATAAAATACTCCAAAAGCTCCGTTAGGAGATTAGATTCGGATTACTATAATTATCTTAAAAGTCAAGGAATACATCGTTCCGAGTGGGAAGTATTAAAGCTAATCAATAGACAGGAAGGGGGCTCGGGGAATTATTTTTCTCGTGCCGCTGACAATAAAACGGTATTTGACAAATTTATAATCCCTGCCATAACTGAGAATATGAGAAATTTTTCCGAAGGGGACCAAGACAATTTAAAAGGAATATTCAAAAGCAATTTAAGTATCACTAAAAATTTGCCTGTACTTATAGAACGGGAGCAAGATTACAGAAAACTGTTAAACTATATAGAACCATTGATACAACTGACAGAAATAGGGTTGAGGCGACAAAGGATTTTAAACAATTCCATTCAAGAAGGAAATAACCTGTATGCCGGACTTAACAATCGACTGACTACTATTGAAAACGATATTTTAAAATGGAAAGATGAAAGGGATAAAACCCAGGCTCAGATAAGGGAGTTAGAATATGAAAAAGATAACCTGGAATATGCTCGAGAATACCGGAGAGTTGAACAATTAACCAGCCAGAAACTGGCACTGGATACCTCGATTAATGAGATAAAAGATAAAATTGAAGAACTCAAAATTGACATAAAGCGCTACGGAATCAGCGAGCTGCTGCTAAAAATGAGCAAATTGGAAGATGAAAAACAATCCCATATAAATAAAAGAGAGCAGCTCGTAAAAGATTTAAATCTCAAAGATACCGAAGAAAAGATACAAACCCTAGAAATTAATATCCGAAGTAAATGGGAAAATACCATAAACCGCTGGTCTAAAATAAGCAGGGATCATTTATCTTATGAGGCCTATTTGGACGGCAAAATAAATGAACTTACAAGAGATAAAAAGAGAGAGGACACAGCGGCTAATGATGAAAAACTTAAAATAATTCAATTCCAAAACGACAGAAATGCTCTGGAAAATAAACGAGAGGAACTTTCTCGGATATTTGATCCAGTGAGAATGATTTTACCGGAGATGCTGATAGAGGAGCTAAAAGGGCAAGACAAGGCTGAAAAGACTGAAATAGAAAAATTAGAAAAAGACATGGATAATATTAACCAAAAGATATATGATTGTCGAATTCATCAAAACGGCAAAGAAAAAGACATAAAATATATGGAATCTGAAATTGACAAAATAGAGACGGAAATTGCTAAGCTAAAAGGCCAAGAAGATTCCTTAAAACTTAGGATTGCAAATGAGCTGAATTTGGATGCACTTAATGAAACATACCGAGACAGTTGGTTAAAAGACAGGTTATATGATTTAGAAAAACTAATTCAGGAAAAAGAAATAAAGCTTGACCAACTTAAGCAGAGTCTATGGGAAAACAATATCGATAAAAGTTTAAACCAAGAAGATTATTGGGTGCCGAACAATGATATTCTCTCGATAAAAAATAAAATCAAAGGCTTGGGAATCAATGCCCAATTGGGTACGGAGTTTTTAAGCTCCCTTGGAGATGATGATAAACACCGCCTTATTGAGGACTTCCCCTCCATTATCCATGGGATTGTAATAGCAAATTTACAGGATTGGGAGCTTTTAAAGGAAAATCTCAAAGAAAATATATTTTTACGTTCATCTGTTCCAATATATATCCGTTCAGCAATGCAAGGCAAAGGTAAATACGCTTTTGAAATAATTGCCGGCGATGAATTGGAACTGGTTTTAAATCCATCAGCATATGTTAAGTGGAAAAATAATATCTTAGACAGAGATGGAAAATTAAAAGATGCATTACAGGCCGTAAGCCAAAATATCCATAAACTACAGGATTTGGCCAAAGATATAAAGTTTCAGCAAGACAAGGAAAGCTCAGAAGCACTATATATAAAGCTTAAGGAGAAGGAAGAAGAACTTGAAAAACTAAAATTTGATGATATGAAACTTAAAGAAACTATCAGCACACTGCAGGAAGACCTGAAAAAAATCGGCTGCAGATTAGATAACTGCAAGAAACAAAATCAAGATACCGCAAAAAAAATTGATATTCTCTCCGAATTCATAGAGCGCTTGCAGCAGATAAGGGTCAGGGAAAAGGAAATTACTGAAGTAGAAGAAAAACTAAAAGCCATAAATCTTCGATGTGAACGTTTGGAGGAACAGATTGACGAGTATCGAAGGCTGAAAGATAAAGATGTTCAAAATCATGTAACATGGAAAATACAAGTTGAAACTCAATTAAAAGAAATAAAAGCTATTATCAATGATGCAAAGTTTGTGGAATCCGGATTTAAAGCTAAAATTGTGGAAAGTACTTCAGAACCTGTGTATTTACTAATTGACGAAGATTTTACATTGGATATTTCCAGGTGGGAGAGTCTTTCAAAAGACATGGAGATTCGAAATAATGATATTAGCTTAATTAACAAAGATATCGAACTTGTTCAACAAAAGCTGGCCGATGTAGAAAATGATCTGGAGCAAATTGATAAAAACTGGCAGGAATATGAACCCATTGAGGGCACAGCGGACACTCTGTCTTTAAAGAGGGATTTTATAGAAGGTGAACTTGAGAAAGCCGGCGAAACACTTATTCGATTGTCGAAGATGCTTGTAAAGGTTGAAACCAAAATAGAAGAGGCTCAGAAACAATTAGCAAAAATTCAAAGACAAATAAAAGAGGAATATGACAAACCTACCCAAATATGGGCAGATGCCAATCTTGATGAAAAAGAATATCTTATAGACAAAGGCTTAAAAGATAATAAGAGTTTTCTCGCCGAGACCGAAGATATAATAGCTGCAAGAGAACAAGACAGAAATAATATTAAAGATGTTATTTCCGACATAAAGGTATATAGTGAGCTGGACTTTAAAAAAGGCAAAATTAGTGAAGAGTTAATGATAAAAATTCGCGAAAATTCCCGACAGGAATTGGACTTGTGGGAGGATAAATTCAAAAGATCAAAAGACCAGTTGCTGCAAAATCATCAGCAGGCAGGCCAAAACCTTCAAGAGTTTATAGATATAGTAAAGAAGGAGATAAAGGACGATCTACTTAAGAATTTGATACTCATCAGCCTTCAAGATACACAAATTGAAATGTATGACAGCAACTTAGTTTCTTTTTACACCATGAAAGACCACTTTCAAAAGGAAATAAACAGCATATCTTCAGACAAATCTAAGGCTGAAGAAATTCGGAACACTTGGGCAGAACGGGCCTCAAGACATGCCTTGGCAATGGTGGAATCTTTAAAGGAAATGGTGGCAGGCATGAACTATGTCAATGAAAACGGCTATGTCTTTCCTTTGCTGAAACTTAAGGAAGAGGAAGAGCTCCCTAAAAATGAAGGAGATGTCTTTTACACCTTAAGAGATTATTTCGTTGAATCAATAGCCGAGGTTGTGAAAGAATATGAAGATACAGACGATATAGAAGATGAAATAATCGAAAAGATGATGGGTGATCAGGCTATATTTTCTCGCGCTGTTCGAGGCAGATACCCTACGCTTATGGTCTATAAAATGACTGAGAAAAATGAATTCCGATATGCCAAACCCCATGACTACTACTACACCACATGGGAAGCTATAAACAAGGGGGAAGGCGATCAACCCGAAGGCAGCGGAGGGCAAACCTTATCAATTAGCACATTTGTGATAATGATGCTGATGAATTACAAAAAACGCCATTTTGGGAATAACAATCCCTGGACAGTGCTCATACTGGACAATCCCTTTGGTAGTGCATCAGGGAATCATGTCTTAGATCCCATCTTTGAGATTGCCGACAAATTAAACTTCCAAATTATAGCCTTTGCTGCTCCAGAGATAATAAAAGCCGAAATAAGTGAGCGTTTTCCTGTGTTTTGGGCATTGAACATAGGCGATGAAGATTCTGGAAAGTCAGGAACAGTCACCGGAAGGGTAGTTCACGGCGGACGGGTAAATAAGATATAATAAAAAAAGGAATTACTGCTGTGACAAAACCAAGACAAGTGCCTGCTTGCATAATTTAAAAGTTTGGCCGGCCTAGTATAAATTAACCACCCCTTATCTAAATAATACTTATATTTCTATAAGATGAGGGGATGGTTAATTTACTGAAGTAGTAAAAATCGGTTCCTTGTGTGGCCTTGGGAAGACTGCGCCTAACCCGGTATTGACAACGATGAAATATTTTAAAGATGAATATATGGCACATGTAGTTGAAAAAAGATGCCCCTCAAAGGTATGTAAAGACCTTGGCCAACTTGCTATTGACCCGGATAAATGTCGCGGCTGCGGAAAATGCAGGAAAGTATGTCCTGCATCAGCTATTGAAGGCAGAACGAGGGAACCTCATAAAATTGACATTACACGATGCTTGCGGTGTCTTGCATGCGTAGATGCATGCCCCTTTGATGCCATAAGGGAGGAATAAGCCATGGAAAAGACTATGAAAATAAACGGAAAACAAGTGTCGTTTACTGATGAAGCAAATCTCTTGGAAGTAATACGAAAAGCCGGTATTGAGCTTCCAACTTTCTGCTATCATTCAGAGCTTTCGGTATATGGTGCATGCAGGATGTGTCTGGTAGAAGACGATAACGGCAGAATAATGGCAGCATGCTCAACCCCGCCTCGCCCCGGAATGTCTATCAGGACTCATACAGAAAGGCTAATACGTCAGAGAAGGGTTACTTTAGAACTTTTGCTGGCAAACCACGATAGAGAGTGCACAACCTGTGTAAAGAGCGGCAACTGCCGCCTGCAGGAATTGGCAAACATCTTAGGAATTGGGGAAATACGATTTGGACAGAAAAACGGTAGGCTGCCTATAGACGATTCAAGCCCTGCTATAGTAAGAGATCCAAACAAGTGTATCTTATGCGGAGATTGTGTTAGAATGTGCGAAGAAGTACAAGGCGTAGGTGTGCTGGGTTTTGCATATAGAGGCAGCAATGCCAAGGTTGTGCCGCCTTTTAACAAGAATATTTCCGAAGTCAATTGCGTGGATTGCGGCCAATGTGCGGCAGTTTGTCCGACAGGAGCGCTGACAATAGCATCGCATATGGAAAAGGTGTGGTCTGCCCTTCACGACCCACAAAAAACAGTAGTAGCTCAGATTGCTCCGGCTGTAAGAGTTTCCCTTGGAGAAGAATTCGGCTTAAAACCCGGTACCCCTGCAACCGGCAAAGTTGTAGGAGCTTTGAAAAAAATAGGATTTGATAAGGTTTTTGATACTTGTTTTGCAGCAGATGTTACTGCAATAGAAGAATCCTGTGAATTCCTAGAAAGGATTTCTAAAAACCAACGTTTGCCTCAATTTACATCATGCTGTCCTGCGTGGGTAAAATATGTGGAGCTGCACTATCCGCAGTATAAGGACAACATTTCTACCTGCAGATCTCCTCAACAAATGTTTGGCTCACTGATGAAGGGCATTTATGCCAAAGCCATAGGCACAGACTCTGAAAATATATTCGTAGTTTCTATAATGCCATGCACGGCGAAAAAATCTGAGGCTAAACGGGAAGAATTTTTCAAGAATGGCGTTCCGGATGTTGATGCAGTGCTTACCACTCAGGAGCTTGCAAGAATGATAAGGGAAGCCGGAGTAGTCTTCGATGAGGTGGAAGAGATGCCATTTGATATGCCTCTTGGCTTTGCTACGGGAGGCGGAATTATCTTTGGCGGCAGCAAAGGTGTGGCAACTGCCGTAATGAGGGTAATCGGAAAAGAACCTGATTTTAAAGCAGATAAGGATAACCCAAACATAAAAACAGCTGAAATAGATTATAATGCAAGAAAAATTAAAGTTGCAACAGTTTCGGGATTAGGTAATGCAAAAAAACTTCTTGAAGACTTAAGAGCAGGAAACAAATACTATGACTTGATAGAAGTAATGGCATGTTCTGGCGGATGTATAGGAGGCGGCGGTCAACCTCAGCCGAACAGCAATGATATAAGAAAAAGCCGAAAACAAGGTCTCTTTGGACATGAAAAACTTATGCAGCTTAAATCTCCCCTGGAAAACCCGGTAATAAAAGACCTATATAAAGACGATCTCGGTGAGCCGGGAAGTGCTAAAGCTCATGCAATGCTCCACACAACATATACAAATCGAAAGAGAATCAATGAAAGTATATGCTTTTTTGAAGAACAATTAAATACTGCTAAAAAAAGAGTTGTAAAAGTGTGTGTGGGCACATGCTGCTATCTGTCAGGTGCTTATGACCTGTTTTCGACCTTAAAGGATAAGTTGAGCCAAGAGGATTTTAAGGATAAAGTAGAACTTGCTGCAACATTCTGTTTCGAAAATTGCACACAAAGCCCATGCGTTATGGTCGATGATGTGCTGATTGGAGAAGCCACAGTTGAAAAAGTAATTAATGAAATTTTAAAACAAACTGCAGTGCAGTAATTAAAAACTTGATTTTAAGAGTAGTAACATAAGAAAAAATTAAAAACAGAATAGAATCAAAGAGCACAGAGAAGAACATAGTAGTAGCAAAAATCTTTAGCTACATCGACGCCAACCACAGAACACACAGAACACAGAGGGACGGTTCTTTTGTGTTGTCTGACAACACAAAAGAACCGTCCCTCTGTGTTCTGTGCTCTCTCCTCTCTGCTCTGCCTGCAACAGATGTACTTGGTCAAGTCATAAACCACGGTATAGTCTCCAGGAACCATGCCACTAGTCCGGCGAGAATCGGAAGAATAAAACTGCTTATTACCTGAATCATAGTAAACTTTGCGCCCATGACAGCGGCCTCTAAAGGAATACGGCCAATAGACCACAGACCCCATGCACATACCATGGCCACAGTAGCAGGCACACTTGCTCCCATACGCATGATGCCGGCAAAAAACGGCAGTGCGGCATATGGAGAGCCGGGAGTCAGACCGCCTATAAGGCTTCCTAAAAATATGCCTTTAAAACCGGAAGCGCCGCCAAGATATGAAGTTATCAGGTCTTTAGGAATAAGCGCCTGAATATAGGCGGCAATGAGCATAGAGGAAATTATAAGCACTGCATATCTTACAAAAAGGGTTAAACCGTCTTTTGAAGCAGATACGGCTAATGATGCATCTTTAATCAGTACAATAATAAATAATGTGATTGCAGCCGCCATAAAACCCAAAGTGGTAGAATCAAATATCTTACTTAACAATTCTCCTTTCCCTCCCTTGCTTTTTAACGACAAATTGTAAAACAACTTTTAGTTGTGATACATAATCTTCAAATGCAGTATAAGCAATTGACTCAAATTTTGTCATAACTAGCAGGTGTATAGTAAATAATATATATTAGTTACTATAATACTAGCACGAATTATCAAAAAAATCTATCATCAATTATATAGTAGGGGCGCTCATCGACTGACAGCTCATATCTCGCCTTTTATGATATAATAAAGGTATCAGGGCAAACTAAGATTTGCAAGGAGCATATCATATGCGAAGAGAACATATAAAATATATGGAAAACATACCCATCAACATTGAGCTTTTAGATATCAGAGAATATCCCATACATTGGCATGAAGCTATAGAAATTCTGATGATATTAAAGGGCTCCATAGAGGCTACGGTGGAATCCGACACTTACAGACTTATTGAAAATGAAGTGGAAATAATAAACTTAGATGAGGCTCACAGTTTATCTTCAAATGAGCCAAATCTTGTGCTTATGCTGCATATAGATCCTAATTTCTTTCAAAAGTATTATGAAGATATCAGAAATATATACTTTTATACAGACTGTGCTTTTGAAGGAGAGCCTCAGGTAGGGGATAATTATGAGATTTTTAAGAAGTATCTTTCAACAATACTTTGTGAAGCGGTGCAAAAGGGCGAGGATTACGATGTTTACATTCGGGAAACTCTTGTTGAGCTTTTGTATCTTTTGATAAATGAATTTCATTATTTAATATATGAAAATAGAGATTTAAAAGACAACGCCGAACAGCTTCAGCGCTACCACAGGATAGCAAAATATATATTCAACAACTATAACAATAAAATTTCATTGCAAGATATAGCAAAAAAGGAGTTTTTAAGTGCTCAGTATCTTTCCAACGAAATTAAATATGCACTGGGAATAAGCTTTCAGGATTTTGTAAACCTGACAAGGGCTGAAGAATCTGTAAAGTTGCTGCTTGATACAGATATGAGTATCTCTGAAATATCTGAAGAAGTAGGTTTTTCCCATACCAGGTATTATAACAAGCACTTTAAGCGCCATTACAAAATGACCCCTCTTCAATACCGCAAAAAATACAAAATGGATGAAGAAAAATTTAATAAGGCAAAGCAAATAACTTCCTACGATCTTGGCGAAGCCTTAAAGTATATTTCATCTTACCTGGAAAATTATGAAAGGTACAATTATGAAGAAAAAATTTCAAAAATTAATGTAGATGTTTACAAAAACGAGGGAGAATTTTTCCATACTTACAAAGATGCAATAATTCTTCCTAAAGCCTCTGCTATCCTAGAAAAAGAAATTCAAGAATTTCTCATTACAATCCAAAAAGAAATCGATTTTGACTACGGAATTTTAAGAGATTTGTTCTCAAAAGAGATTGGGATATATCCTGAAGGAAATATAAACTTTAGATACGCAAAAAAAATTATAGACTTGATTCTTTCTGTTAATTTACGTCCGGATATTATTTTTGGTTTCGAAGAATTTACACCGGCCCGTTATAAAGAAATTATTACAAATTTTTTAAATTATTTTCAAGAAGAATATGGGACCTACGAACTTAGCAAATGGAGATATAGTATTGAAAAGGATGCTCCAGAGGATTTCAAAAAGATATTTTATGGCATCTTAAGTGACGAATGGGGCTTTACCGCAAAGGAAGAAGATATAAAAGACCGTGATATAAATTCAGTCTATGATATGGCATCTATGGTACCACTTGTTATAGATAAAGCGGTAAATGGCGACGACCCCTATGTATTAAAGGCAATAGACGATATCGCAAGGGAAGAAAATCCGGAAAATGCCGTATTTTTTGGCGATAAGGGGCTTTTAAACTGGGAAGGCATTAAAAAGCCCGCATATCACGCCTTTTACTTTTTAAGTAAGTTAGGAGATACGGTAATAGAAAAGGGAGAAGGATATATTGTCACATCTAAAGGGGAAGATTTCCAATTGCTTTTATATACTACAGGAAAAGAGAACACTGAAAGGAACCTATCACTAAACATAGTAAACTTATGGCGCGATTACCGGGTAGTAATGTACGAAGCAAGTGAAAATACAAACAGCGCCTACAATCTCTGGAAGGCTCTGGGAGAGCCGCTGTATCTTACCGATAATGAAGTTGAACTCCTAAAACTTGCGTCAATTCCTAAGATAACAACAGATTTTAGGAAAAAGAAGCCTGTCCAGCACTTTAAATTAAAAATCCGCGGCTGTGGAGCGATTCTCCTGATGTTTTACGCAACTTGATTATTAAAACACCTTACACAAAGGTGTTTTTTCTTTTTCCCGAAAAAAGCGTTTTTTGCAAACACCTTAAAAGAGTACCTCAAATCATGCTGAAGAAGTGAATGAAAACTGCATACCTGATAATATACAATAGGTACTGTAATAAATGTGTTATATAAAAGACGAATTTAGGAGCGTGTTAGTATGGGATAAACACTAAAGCTTTTGCTGAAGGTAAAGTAGAAAAGGTATTGCTTCGATTTGCTCTGCCGGCGATAATCTCCTTGCTTGTCTCTGAGCTTTATGGTATGGTGGACACATTTTATGTCGGCAGATATGTAGGCCCGAATGCTATTGGAGCATTAACCGTGGCTTTTCCTATTCAAAGGCTTTTATCGGCTACAGGGCTTTTAATAGCTGTAGGCGCATGCACGAAAGTTGCGAAATATTTTGGAGAAAAGGATTACGAAAATCTTAAAATTACAATTACAACTGCTATAGTGCTTACTACAATTGTAATGACCGTGATGCCGCTTTCTATATATTTCTTTTTGGACAAGATTTTAATAAAAATTGGAGCAAGCAACGTTACTTTGCCTATGGCAAAAACTTATGCCGCAGTGGTGCTGGCCGGCGGGATTTTTCAAGGATTGACCTTTGTTACTTGTTATATCATAAATTCCCTGGGAAATCCGAAAGTTACATTATATGCTACATCGCTGGGCACAGTGGCAAACATAATAATTGATGCAATCTTTGTTATCGGCTGCAACATGGGCGTAAAAGGTGCGGCAATAGCAACGGTAATATCTCAAATTGCATCGTGCAGTTTTGCGCTTTACAATTTCTACAAAGTTTCAAAATCTATTAACCTAATGGACAGTTTTAAATTTGATATAGAAATACTAAAATCTATAATAGCAATAGGTTTTACAACATTTGTCATAGAGATATCAGATGCTGTCGTAGCAGTTATACTTAATAATGTGCTTTTTGCCCACGGCGGTGATAGGGCAATAATTATATCAGGCACGATTATGAAGGTATCCATGTTTATGTATATAAACATTATTGGGATAACCTCGGCCATGCAGCCTATAGTAGCTTTTAACTATGGTGCCGGAGATTTTGACCGCTTAAGGGAAACTATAAAGAAAACTATTAAGGTAGTTGCCCTTTCATCTATATTCCTGTGGGGGATAATGATGCTGTATGCAGAACCCATGATAGCAAGTTTTGTAAAGGATGAAGCATTGGTAAAAGAATGTGCCCGGGCATATAGAATTATGATAAGTATTTTCCCAACTGTGGGCCTGTATTATGTAGCAATTTACGCGTATCAGGCCATGGGGGATGCAGGCACAAGTTTTCTCCTTTCGATATATAGACAGCTCGTTATTTTTATACCGGTTATGCTCATATTTGTAAGACACTGGGGCGTGACTGGTGCCTGGTTTGCATATCCTGCATCGGATTTTATTGCTGCGATTACGGGAATTATATACATTCAGCGAGTCAAAGAGGATATAAATGAATATGCAGACGATATGGAAGCTGAAATGATAGTATAGAATAAGCTAAATACTCTAATCTAAAATAAACTGAAGTAACTAATGCAAAAAGAGGGGCGTTTTTACCCCCTCTTTTTTTACATTGTTCTTTGCCTAAACACAGATCCTTCGCTGACATTTAGGAAATAGAGATATTAGCGAATATTCAGGATGGCATATATGCAGCGGATGCTTAGGATGATAGATGCACCAACAGATGCCGCGAAAGACAGATTTTATTGTTCAATACGCCAATTTTATGTTTATTTTACTAGAATTTGAATATAATTCCTATTATAGCCGCTCCTACTAAAAAGTATATGGGGTGTTTCTTGTATTTATTCATTAAAAACACAATGATTGCAAAAAGTGCGATGGATTTTAAGTTAAAAAGCGCAAAAAGATTATGCGTCTTTAAGTAAGCTTCAATATTAAACAGCGCAATTTTTGCAACCTCAAACCCTGCCGCTGCTATAAGACCTGTTACAGCAGGTCTTACTCCGTAAAAGCCTGCCTTCACCAACGGTTGTTCACTAAACCGCATGTAATAATATGCGATTAAAACTATTATAATAATTGAAGGAGTCACTTCTCCAACTACAGCAATTATTGCTCCTGCCAATTTAGCAGTTTTATAACCTGCATATGTAGCCATATTAATGCCGATAGGGCCGGGAGTAGATTCTGAAATTGCTATCATATCCACTAATTCTCGCAGACTAAACCATCCCGTTTTTTCTGATATATCCTGGAGAAAGGGGATAGTCGCAAGACCGCCGCCTATTGCAAATAAACCTGCCTTAAAAAATTCCACGAATAATCTTATATATATCATTTTACATCAGTCCTCGCACGCATCCCGGATATTCCCAGAAGCGCAGAAATCACAACTACAGGAATAGGAGAAATATTAAAAAAAGCCACTGCTAAAAAAGATCCGGAAAATATAATAATTCCCAACCAGTCTTTTACAGATGTTCTCCACATTTTGACTATTGTGTTTAAGATAAGAGCTGCCACAGCGACTCTTATTCCTCCGAAGGCGTGCTGAACCACTGCATAATCCTCAAAATTAGTGAGATAGGCTGCAATAACGCTAATTACTACAACGGAAGGAAAAACAACGCCGCATGTAGCAGCTATTGCACCTATTATTCCCCTCTGCTTAAATCCTATAAAAGTTGCAGTGTTTACTGCAATTATCCCCGGTGTGCACTGGCCAATGGCATAATAATCCATAACTTCTTCATCTGTTGCCCAGTGATTCTTTTCCACAACCTCTTTTTGGATAAGGGGAAGCATCGCATAACCCCCGCCAAATGTAAATGCTCCAATTCGGCAAAAAACGATAAAAAGCTTCCAAAGCTCTTCCATCCTGCACCACCTCTTTGCTAGTCTACTAAAAAGTTTAACACTTATATCATGGAAAAGCAAAAATATTAGAAGGCGAGGACGGCCCCCATTCCTTTTGCAAAAGTTTTCTTCGATAAGTTAGAATTTATATAATTCTATGGTATAATAAGGAAAAATGGATAAGAATTAGCAAGCGTTAAGCGTATGGGATGGAGGAAGTGTCGGCATGAATATTAAACAGCAAAAAAGTAAAATCGCAATTTTTTTGTTAGCTTTGATTATAATTTCTTCTCAAGCTTTTTTTAATGCAAATAGCGTGTATGGCGAAACTTACAGCAACACTCTTTCTGATGATGGTCCGCAAAACGGCTCCCCGGAAGAGATAATTGAAAATACTTACCCTTTAAACAATCAAACACAAGTTGAGGTTAAGCCAACTATAAAGATAACTTTTAAATACCCCATAGAAATACTAGACAAATCAAAAATTATACTTAAAACCGGTGATGATTCCTATCCCGTAGATGAAGAGGAGATATATCTTTCGGAAGACGAAAAAACTTTGTGCTTTGATGTGGGAAGAATCGGGAAACCTCTATTAATGAGAAACACCCTTTATCGTTTTGCGGTTTTAGAAGGTGCTGTAAAACTTAAAGACTATGAGATTACAAACCGAGATATAATTGTAAATTTTATTACAAGAAGCGCAGGCCAAAGTCCTAAAATTCTCGGCTATTCTTCAGATGTATCAGGCAGTGATGATATCACTTCAATATCAGGAACGGGCCTTTCTGCTGGTGGCTCAGTATATATTCGTTTTGACAGAAATATTAAATGGGCGAAAAACACCGATAAAGAGCGACTTTTAGAAAATACTAAACTCTACCGCGTACCCAAACCCCTAGAAACCGATTATGACGATTCCGGTAATTTGTATGACAAAGTATTTGAATTTAATCCTGAAATCACGGAATCCCAACTGAAAAGCGAGGAATACCAGCAAGAGACAGCAGTTAAAGATATTGAGATAGTAAATGGAAATACTGTAAAAGTAACACCTGCTCTGCCGTATCTAAATCTTACTCAATATCGCCTTATTATTAAAAAAGAATTTATAGAAGATATGAACGGTTATGCCCTAGAAAATGATGTGGATTTTTATTTTTGGACGATACCAAAAACAGAAAAAACTCCTTTAAACTGGGACGGTATTCAAGACATGGTACCTGATACCATTAAAGATGACCCTTTAACAGGAGGAAAGGTGTGCACCTTAAACGGCACCTGGGCTTATGGTCCGGAAAACCCTTTTGTTTTTTATATTGAGGGCCGTGTGCTGCCCCGCGCCGGTGAAATATCTTCTCTTAAAAGGATTACACTTGTAGAAGGATACGCACCGGAAACTGCAGTAAAGATTTCTAAAGTTCGCTTCGAATATTATAATGAGGGCGACAAGCAAAAGACAAAATTGGTTATTTATCCGGAAAATAGCCTAGATTGGGGCAAATATTACATACTTACTATATCAAAGGATGTATTACAAGACCGAAGCGGCACATTTTTACCTCGCTTTGATATGAAATTTACAGTAGGCGGAAAACGAAACGGGGATATTGGGATTTACAAAACGGAACCTGACACCTTCCGGCTTTCAGATATTTATAAAGGAACAGCATCTTTTATTATCAAGGGATATAACTTTAATGAAGATATAGAGTGTATAAAACTTAAAATGATAAGCGGCAAAAATGCCGGAATGATTTCCGAGACAATAGATAAAAAATATATAGAATTTAGCAGCATCACCGAATTAAATGTAAAAGTAGAAGATCCAAATGTAATCGATAGTATTTATAAGGGCGGCAGTGGCGAGTATTCGATCGAGATATTTTTTAATGACGGACGCTCGGTGTCGAATCCTAATACGACAGTAAAAGTCCTGTCTGCCGGAAAACCTCAAGTAATTGCAACAGAACCGGCAGGCGGCACATGGTCAAATGAAAAGATGTTAAATCCCAAAACTATCGACGGCACAACCCGCTACTTTTTAAAAATAACCTTTGAAGATGAAAATGACAGGCTGCAATTTGATAAAGAGAAAGGCCTTAGCCTGCTTCAAACGTCCACGGTGTTTTCCGAAGGGCAAAATGAAGTATCCATGATAGATCAAGAATTTCTCAATTATATACAAAATCTGGAGGATATTGCTAAGCGAGATGCCTACATCGCAAATTATATTTTTATAAAAGACAGGACAGCTAATAGGGCTTACTTATTTGTGCCTGTAAAGCCGCTGATGTCTCAGACGGTTTATTCAGTTATGATAAATGAAGGAATAGTCTATTTTGCCGGAGCAGAGGAAGATACTGAGCGAAACGAGAAAGTTAGCTGGACGTTTACCACGATGGCAACCCCTGTAATTACCTTAAATAAAACCGGAAGTGTTGTGGAAAATTATGATGAAGATGTGCCTATAATTCTTTATGGAGATTTTCTCTATGAAGGTAGCGTAAAAGTCTATTTTAACAACATTCCCTCAAGAAGGGTTAAAATATCTACCGACGATGATGGCAAAACTATTCTGAAAGTATACCTGCCTGCAGGCAGCGACCGCCTAGATCCGGGCATTTACTCCATTTTAGTACAAAATGATAAAGATCATAAAACTGAGGTATTTGGTGCGCTAAGTGTGGTAAAAGAAGGAGACTATGTCCCTAATGAAGATTATAAAATAATAGATGATACAAAGTTTGGCAAAGCAATGGGAGACCTTTTGCGCAGTGAAGATACCTTGGTTCTAAATAGAAATTATACCGACAGGCGCCTTGTGGAAATTGATTTAGATGATATTATGGGGGCTGATAGCCTTATTAGAAAAATATGTTTTGACGGCAGAAGAAATGACAGGATATCCACCTTGAAGACTTTTTCAAAATGGGCGGACATAATCTTTTATAACGTAGGAATTGATGATTATTCAAGGGATAAGGAGGCGTGTGCCGTCCTTGGCCGAACAGATCCTTTAGCTGCAAGAAATTTAAAACAAAAACTTGCAGGCCAAAAAATAAAATCAGAATTTATTCAAGTATCATGTGAAAATCTCGATTTTACCAGATTTAAAGTTGTAATTCCGTTTAAAGAAAGTGATGGGGAAAACCTTAAAGTGATAAGGTATGATCCGGCTATGCTGGAGTTTTTTGAAGAAGATTTTTCAATAGACATCTTCAGCAAAACAGTAACTGTTGAGGAAACAGACCCGGGTATATTCGTAGTAGTGGAGGATTAGGAGGGAGAAGATGATAAAGAAAGGTAGAGCAGCAATTTCGGCGCTTCTTGCGATTTTAATACTATTTTCTATGGTTGTGCCGCATAACGCAGAATTGGCATATGGATATGATAAAGATACCTATGCAGTAAGTGAAATAGTTATAGGGAAAGAGCACGACAGCAACAGACTTACCACAGGGATGTCTTTATCAATCAAAGGAAGTGAGCTGGAAGGAGCTCCTGTTTTCATAGAATATGGCTCTAAATTTGAACAGCTTAAAGGCCCTAAGATTAATACATATGGGTTACTTTATTTCGAATTCACCAAGCCTGAGGACTGGGAAAAGCTAAAGAATATTAAATCTATAGTAGTGGGAAATGCCTCAATTCCCATTGGCGACAAAGGCGCTATGCCTACTATTACTGATGTCACTCCAAAAGTAAATAGAGATATGGGAACATTGTATATAAAAGGAACAAATTTTGATTTAATCACAGATACCGCCGAAATAACAGTTAAGTATGGAACAGGCGTTCTTTTTAATACCATTCCTAATGATTGCTTTAAAACAAATCCTGCGCAGATAAATGAATTTCAAGAAGGAGAATTAGGCCTTCAAGACATAGAGATTACCAGGAAATTCGATACTGACCCTATAAAATTTAATGATTTGAATTCTGGAAAAAAAGTTAAAATTACCATAAACCACACATATAACGGCCAATTTCGGCTGGTGGAGGATTTAAATATATCTACTGACATTGAAATGTTTCCTAACAGAGGCGCAAAAGGCGGAAAAGTATATTTTAAAGCAAGTCAGCTGCGCCAATATGATATATATTTCTTGAAAGCTACAGACGGCACAGATCCTTATACAACCGCAAACAAGGGGAAAAACCCCAGCCCCCTCCAGCAAACCGATGACGGCAAATATGTATTTACCGTTGAAGTGCCTGACATTACGCCGGGAGAGTATTGGGTAGTCCTTACAAACCAGGTTCCCGATTATAAAGATCCAATGCAGGCAGTCTCCGGAGAGTATATATATCAAAAGGAAAAATTTACCGTAATCCAAGGATCTAAAAGTGCAAAAATCGATATTATACAGCCCAACAAAGGACCTGATACCGGCTCTACAGCTACTATTACCGGAAGATACCTGGGAAGCCTTAATATAGATGATTTACAAATTGATGAAAACTGCCTTCCGAACATAGACATTTTATCAGATGGCGTTATGAAATTAACATATAAAAGCAGTGATAATGCAGCTGTCGGAACTTATCGAAACTTACCGGTAACAATAGTTGAAAAAACAATAAAAGTGATAATAGGTCCTCAAGCAGATGTCATTAAAGAAGGCTCCACTTTTTCTCCAGATATAGACAAGCTTGCGGTAAAGATAAATGCTGATACCAATGAGAGCAATCCAGTAAAAGATGTAGTAGTGGAAACCACTACGAGAATTGTCATAGGCAGTAATGAAAAGGAATACCTTTTTACTGAAAGAGCAGAGCTTCCAAAAGGCTATACTTTTATACCCAGCAGGATAAAGCCTGAAGCAAACAGCATAGTGCCCGGCGAAATTCACGTAACAAAGAAAAACGATGGCACATATGTAATTCCTCAAGATTTGATGATAGGTATATATGGCAAGAATTTCGCAATCTACAAATATACAGTAGATGGTGCCATAAAAGCTGTATACCCAATTATAAGCTTTGGGGATGTAAAAATTAATAAAAACGAAAATAGCAATATTCAGCTTTATGTAATGGACGATGCCGGAAATATAATGGATGGTTCAACAGGCCAGGAAGCAGGCACCAGGATTCTTTTGACAATACCGAAAGACACCAAAATTCCTGAAGAATATGTAAACACAAATGTTCCTGTAGTAGTTACAAATCCGGTTAGAAATTCCGATGTTCCCGGTCTTTCTTCAGAAAGTTCGCTAATGGTGAAGTTTATATTGTCAAAGGATGACAAAACTCCTGTTATTGAAAGCGTAGTTCCTGATGTAGTAACCGTAAGCGGCGGTGAAACAGTAACTATAAAGGGAAGTAATTTCCTACAAGATGTTAAGGTTTTTATTGATGGAAAGGAAGTTTCGAGTATAAGACGAGAAGGAGACGGCAAAACCATAACATTTAAAGCACCGCCGGGCAGAGAAGGCACTACACAGCTTCAGGTTATAAACCCCGGCGGCGGCATTGCGGTAAAAGAGTTTAATTATGTCAAAACATATACAGACCCGAAGATTACTGATTTTGCTCCTAAGGTAGGCAACACAGGCACGTTGGTTTTAGTTACCGGAGATAATTTTCTTGCGCCTGATCCCACATCTACTGGCATAACTACTTCTGAAATATATAAATTGATAGGCACAAGGATACTTCTTCAAAATCAAGATATAAATGAATACAATACTGATCCGGAAACTAAGCGTATCACACTGCAATATTATGCATCACCGGAAAACGATGAAATTTTAAGCATCGGTGAAACAGTTGATGGCAGAAAGTATTTGAAAATTGCTGATTACTGGCACAGTATAGTTTTCAAAGATTCCCAAGACAAGTTTTACACACTAAAGCAGGATTTTCAAGGAAAAGCCATACTTTCCGACGGAGTTAAAAATACATACACCATAGGTATAAAGTATGACGATACTTCTAATGACTATGCACTTATGGCCTCTAAAGAAGGAGGCAGTGATTATAAAATTGAAATTGATACAATAAATGAAATTATCAACGGCAAAGATGTAAAAGTCACTACACTTTTAATAAAAGAAAACCCGAGCATCAAACTCTATATGCAGACTTTATATAAAGTCGATGACAGCGGTGTTATAGTTGGCAATAACGTAAAAGTAATTGACAAGAATAAAATTATATTTAAAGTGCCGAAACTTTCCGCAGGTGACGGTTATTATGACCTAACAGTACTAAATCCGGATACCAAAAGAGATAGCCGAACAGGCACCCAAGGTTTTTATTACTATACTCAGCCCCAATCAAGACCTAAAATCGTTAAAATTGTCCCTGACAAAGGTTCGACTGACGGAGGATATACTGTAGATATTATAGGTGAAGACTTTAAAGATGACGGCACATATAAGTCTAAGGTTTTTATAAACGGTGTAGAAGTTAAAAAAGAAGATACAATTGTAAGTGTTGATGGAAAAACCATAACAGTAAAAGTGCCTCCCTTCAGCGGCGATTTATCAAAGGAAAAAGGGACGGATCGCATAACAGTTCCCGTAGTAGTGTTAAATCCTGACGGTGCAAGCGCTGGCAAGGAAGATGGCTTTACATACATGGTACCCACCAGTTATCCTCGCATAACTCGGGTAGTGCCGTCTCAAGGCAGTGCTGCCGGCAAGCAAATTGTCGAAATAACAGGCAGCGATTTTAGATATTTTGAACCTTACAACGATGATAACAGAAATCAAATCAAAGATGAAAATGAGATATATCAAGATTTAAACGGCAACGGTATATGGGATGATTTCAGACCTTCCGGGGTAAAGGAAAGACTTGGCAATTCTTTTGACGAAAACAAGGACATTATTCAAAACCTGAAAGACTATTATGGAGAAAATTTTGACAAAATAGTGTTGCCGGTTTTGCCGAAAATATATTTTGGAAATCAGACAGCCGAAATAGTAGAATTTGCTGACGGATATTTAAAAGTTAAGACTCCGGCAGCATCTGCCGGCACAGTAGATGTTTATATAGTAAACAATGATTCCGGAATATCAAACAAAGTAAAATATACCTATACATCCACGAAGCCTGTCATAACTCGGATAGTACCCTCTGAAGGTAAAAAACAGGGCGGCGACCGGGTGGAGGTTTTCGGCTCCGGCTTTGCACAAAGCGATATGAGGATAGTCGATGCAGATGGAGCAGTAAATTTAAAGCAGATGGCAGCAATTCGATTTGGGAATATCACCAATCGCAATATTCCAAGAGAAGAAGAAAATTCAGGCAGGATAGACAATCAGCGGACCACTGTAAATCTTGCAGGAGGTCTTAGGGTAGAATATGCCAATGGCAAAATATACCTTACGCTTTCAGAAGGCGGCCGTGAGTTTGTAACATTAAATCCCATACCCTTTGACGGAAATGCCATGTTTGTTTCAACACGACTATTAAAAGCAGAAGGAACAAACCCTTATCCTTACAGTGAGCTTATTCGCCTTGAAATTTCCGACGGGAGATTGTTTGTGGAGCGGGGATATGCACCAGAAGTAGAATTCTTAAATAGTGGCCAGCTTGTTGTGACGACGCCTGCATATTATACTATCGGGCAGGTAGAGGTTACCTTGATAAATCCTGATGGCGGAACTGCTCAGAGCACTTTTATGTATAAATATCCTGCCAGCAGTCCATATATTGTAAATCTAACTAAAGAAGGAAAATCTCCCGAAGATGCGAATATAAACGGCAGAGATATAAAAGTCTTATATTTAACATATAAGGGAGGAAATACGGTAAGCGTTATCGGCGGCGACTTTAGAGAAAACGCCAAGATTCAAATCTCTGACGTGGCAACGATAGAGCCAAAAGATATAACTTACACCCTTCCTACAAAACTTACATTTACAATGCCTCAAGTTCCGGAAAGCGCTGTAGGCAAGCTCCACAGATTAGTTGTTATTAACGAAGATGGCGGGCAGGCGGCATCAGACAAAGTAAGCCCAAAACCCATTTATATTATGTTTGTTAAAGGAGAAACTTATCCTGCAATAACCAAAATAACGCCGGATAAAGGGCCTTCCTCAGGTGGCACTAGTGTAAAAATTGAAGGCAAAGACTTTCGCGAAGGTTTAAAAGTTTATTTTGGAGAAACTCCGGTTCCGGAGGATAATATACAGGTTATCGACTATAAAACCATACTGGCAGTGACTCCACCCCATGCTCCAGGCACCGTGGATGTAAAAGTAGAAAATCCGGATGGCGAACTTTCAGCTCCATCAGGAAAGTTTACATATCTTAGCACTCCCAAAATATCTGCAGTGGTCGATCCTACAGATCCTTCCGAAACCACTAAGGTTACACGAATTTCGATAAACGGTGGCCAAAGGATAAAGATAAAGGGCACGGGCTTTATGACGGGAGCACGAGTAATATTTGCGCCAAGCCTTAAAAAAATTGATAGCGAAAGCGACGCATCAGGCACCATAGTCTATGTAGACGGTATACCCTATCTATTGGAAAACGGCATTGATGGCACTGGTGTAAATGTCATAGATTCTCAAACAATAACTGTCATAACCGCACCGGCAAAACTTGACAGTAAAGGTGTCTTAGTAATAAATCCGGACGGCGGCGCCACTGACATTTACGAGCAGCTTACTTATGGACTGCCGGAACTTAGCGCTCCTATGAATGTAACAGCAGAACTTGTATATGACCGCTATATTAAAATAAGTTGGTCAGCAGTAGAAAGCGCCAAAGGCTACGAAATTTATGCTGTAGTCGATGACAATAATATAGACTTTGTTGGAAATACTGAACTTACCAGCTTCGTTTATAGCGATTTAGAACCTTATACCAGGTATAAATTTGTAGTAAAAGCCATGGGTGATTTCGGATCTTCACCTCCCTCCGCCGAAAGCAACACCGTAAGAACAGGCGGCAGGGTAGGGCCTTCAGATGAAGATGGAGGCCTTGTGGAAGAAACTACCACAGAAAAAATCGGCAATACTGTGCGCATAGTTATAGGAACCAAAGATTATAGAAAAGACATTACCGTAAATCTTGTGGACAGCAATTTCCTAGGCGCAAATACTGTGACGATTACGATGCCTGTAGAGATAATATCAAAATCCAACTCCGGTGATATAACTATTCTGGGGAAAGATTTTACATTAAAATTCAATCCTAAAGCCTTCTATACATCTAAAGTTCGGCAGTATGAAGACAAAGACAATACGGGAGTAAGATTTGAAATAACTTATGGCACAGAAAGCACAGGATTTGGAAATCGCACCCTTCTTTCCGGCCAATTGTTAATGAAAGCAGGGCTTTATGTAGGAAGCGACACATTTGATTTAGATTATTTAAACGACTCAATGCAATTTGGCGTTGATTTTGACAGGGCTAAAGCTAATCTAAGAAAAATAACTAACATTGCCTTGTACCGCTACGATGATGCTAAAGGAGATTGGACGAGCATTTATGAAAGATACAGCGGTCCCGATGTGTCGGTTAAGACAACAATTAACCGGCTGGGCAAATACGCAGTTTTTGGAACAAGGGGGTAATGGCAGGTGAAAAAACTCAAAACTGTTTTACTGATCTTTGCAATACTTTGCGGGATGCTGCTGCCTTTTCTGCAAGATAAAAAAACAGCCCTTGCAGCACAGAGCCTTGAAGGCTATATAATAGACATGAATACCCAAGAATCTTGGATTAAGGTAGAAGAATACAACGGAAATCAAAAGCAGTTTAAAGTCACAGCGGACACAGCTTTAAACATAGATCAGATACCCGTCTATCTTAATGATTTAAAAATTGGAATGGAAGTATATGGAGAATATAACAGAGATACACTTATCTATCTTGAAAGTTGGTCTACTGAAAATCCCGGATATATTCCTCCGGGCGGAAAGGTCCGCGCAGGTATTATCAAAAAAATTGACAGAGACCAAATAATATTAAGGCTTACAAGTGGGAAAGAGGAGACATATTATACAACACCTGCCACTATTGCCATAAAAAATAGTGTAAACGTGCCTTTAAGCACTTTGTACGAGGGCGATTGGGTCCGCCTTTACTTTGACGAAAAGGATTCTGATATTATTAGCCGTATGAAAATTCAAGGAGACTCAGTTAAGATTAAAGCTTTATACAAAGGACAATTAGATGCTGCAAGTATGGTAGATGACGCCCTGGTTTTAAAAAATGCCCAGATTTTCCAGAATGGAAGCTGGCAAGAATATAAAAATATATTGCGTATAGACTACTTGACAAATTTCCCGGTGTATTATGCGGGAAAGGCTATACCTTTCAACAATCTTAAATATCTTCAAGGCAAAACTATTTATATAGCGGCAAAGGACTTTTTTGGAAAAGATACGGCAGAAAAAATGGTTATAAAAAGTCAATATGAGACCACATTTAGTGACAAAATACAAGAAATCAACTGGTATGCATCGGCATTTGAACTTAAGAACAAGCGAAATATTGATTTTAACGAGGGTACCATCTTTATAAAAAATCAACGCATAGTAGACGGATACTCGGTGACCCCCGGCACAGACGCTCTTGTGGTAGCCGATGGCAAAGGCGAAAAGGCATTGGCGAGCATCGTATATATTTACGATCAAGATATAAATAATTCGAATATCGGTCAGTATTATTTCTATTCAGGCAAACTGGAAAGTGTTTTAGAAAATAAAGTTACACTTTCAGATTTCTTTATACTCAATCACAATGATTGGGAATCCTTTGACGATGAAAAAGAACTTTACTATGACAATGACACATACATCTTTGACATGGAAAAAATGAAGAAAATAACCCCGGAAGAATTTTTTGCCATGGACTATGGGGTAGGCGAAAGCAGTTCTTCGGACAGAAAATCTTGGTATGCTTACGCCTATACTGATGGCGACAGAATAGCGGCTGTAGTATTAAAAAAGGATATGGATTCATTACTCAGACAGCGGGTAACCATCGGCACAATAAACAAAATCGAAAATGATGGAGCTATTGGAGCCAGTGTTACACTGACAGATGCAAAAGACTGGAGCAGTAGAAATGAAAAATGGATGCCTAAGTCGCTGCCGGTAAAAGTAAGGATTGAAAAAGCATTGCTGATTAAAGATGATAGGGTCATAAGCTTTGAAGATCTGCAGGCAGGAGACAGCATATATATGCTGCGAGATGACTTTGAAGGCAAATTCTTATTAGTAAAGCAGGGAAGTGTATGATTATTAGAAAACTAACCGCATATTTTGTTCTTATAGTATTCTTGACCATTCCATTTCAGGCATATGGAACGCCTTCCGGTTTTGAAGGCGGTGTAAACAATGAATATCTTTACGAAGAGATGGTTTTTGTCAGCGGCAAGCCCATGAAATTTTCCGGCGAACTTGCAATATCAGAAGGCGGGCGAGGCGATACCGAAACTATAACCTATAAGTATAACCTTACCGGTGATGATAGTACAGTAAAAACAAAACTTACCCGAAGCGTTACATTCTCAACAAACTACAATAACCGAAATGATAAAGGGCAAGTTATTGGCCAGACTACTTTAAGCAAGTACTCGGAGAAAATAGAGATAGGTGAAGATAAATACGAACTTGAGGACTTCCAATTTTCAAAGTCTGATGTCATAGACAAGCGGCCGGCCTCAGACTTTTACTCAGGAAATTTTGAGGGCAGAAAGTATTACACCATAAACCGAGACGAGGGCCAAGTAATAGTTACTATTTCCGGGGGCGATGTTGGATACAATAATTTTTGGGGAAGCACGGAAACTCAAATAATTAATTATTATATAACTTCCAGCAGAAAGGTAACTGACGAAGAAGGCAACCAGGAAACGGTGTCGTGGGAAGGAAGTGCAAAGGTCCAGGTGTCAGACAGCTTAACGAAAAAACTGGTATATTCTGAAAACGAAGCCACCCTTTCCAGCTTTGACGGGGGATATATCCGCACAACTAATAGAGAGATGGTTTCAAGATATGATTACGACATGCCAAAAATCCAAAATGGCATCATCGACAGCAAGAAACGTTCTAGCGGCAAGGTAAATCTTTCTGCGGAAATGGTGCCGAAAGTGGAGCGTTTGGTTGTTCCTAAATTCCGGGATGTAAAGGGGCACTGGGCTGAAGAATATATAACTAAACTTTATTCACTGGATGTATTTGATGAGAGCCAGACATTTTTTACGCCTGAGATACCGATGACTCGAGCTGAATTTATTAAAGGAGTTATTAGAGCTTGCGATATAAGGCCCACTGTTGAGCAAACAAGCACAGCAAGGACAAGCAGGCGAAAACAGCCTCCTGAAACATCGCCTTTTAAAGATGTAAAGGTAGAAGATAAAAATTATCAGTATATAAAAGAAGGCTTAGAAAAGGGGATAATGACAGGAGTTTCAAGTGTCTATTTTAAACCTAATGACCCTCTCACGAGAGCAGAAGCGGTTACTGTTCTCATTCGCGCCTTAGGATTCGGAAATAGAGCGCCAAACCCCGGATATTATACTTATTTTTCCGATGACGACAAGATTCCATCATGGGCAAAAGATAGCGTATATGTAGCTCGCGAAATTGGCATTCTTGAAGGCGACAGTTATAACAAGTTCAATCCGGACAAAATTATGACACGTGCGGAAGCATCAGCGATGCTGATAAGATTTTTAGAGTTTCTAGAAAAAGATTTACAGCAGGATTATCGAGAAAATATAATCTTGTATAATTAAATCAAAATCCTTCGCTTTGCTTAAAATGACAGTAAGATGTAATACTAAATCGTGCTTTTGTCATTTGTGCGCTAGCGAAGGATTTTTTTTGTTTGTGAACAACCGTTTTAAGACCATTTTCCTATTGCATTTTTTTATCAACATTCATGTGGATAAGTTATCCCCATTGTGGAAAAGTGCATTCAGCTTAGACAAAATCTTAAGGACAAGGTTTAAAGTTATCAACAGCTGTTGATAACTCTGTGGATAACTTAATTATTTAGACCTACATAATCGGTCTATGTATTTTTTTATTATCACTGAAAAGGCTCTACAAAGAAGAAACTAAATTATTTTTTTAAATAGGTCTTATGTTTTTTGCCCTAATTTTTTGCTAATTTGTTAAGCTTTGTATCGGAGGTGGAATTTGCCCGCCTCGCCTGGCAAAGACTGACGAATCAAATGGGTTCACCGGCATTACAGGGGCTCTTCCCAAAAGGCCGCCGAACTCTACAAAATCTCCTGCTTTTTTACCCGGAGCAGGTATTATTCTAACAGCAGTAGTCTTTTTGTTTATAACCCCTATTGCCATTTCGTCTGCAATAATGGCAGTAATAGTCTGGGCTGAGGTATCGCCGGGAACGGCAATCATATCAAGACCTACCGAGCATACACAGGTCATTGCCTCAAGTTTTTCTAATGTAAGTGCTCCGTCAACTGCGGCGCGTATCATGCCTGCATCTTCGCTGACAGGTATAAAAGCCCCTGAAAGACCGCCTACATATGAAGTTGCCATTGCTCCGCCTTTTTTAACGGCATCGTTTAAAAGCGCTAAAGCAGCTGTTGTTCCGGGGGCTCCGCAGCGTTCAAGGCCAATCGCCTCTAATATATTGGCCACGCTATCTCCTACAGACGGAGTTGGAGCAAGAGACAAGTCTATAATCCCAAAAGGAACTCCCAACCGCCTTGAAGCCTCACGCCCGATAAGCTCCCCGACCCTAGTGATTTTGAAAGCCATGCGTTTGATGGCCTCTGACACTTCTCCTAAATCTGCATCTTTAGGAAGATTCGACACAACGGTATTTACTACGCCCGGTCCGCTAATTCCTACATTGATGGCGCTTTCCGGCTCTCCTGGGCCGTGAAATGCTCCTGCCATGAAGGGATTGTCATCAGGAGCATTGGCAAAAACTACCAATTTAGCGGCTCCGATTCCATCTTCTTTTTCGGTTAAACGTGCCGTCTTTTTAATAATGCTTCCCATTGCTTGTACTGCATCCATATTTATACCGGCCTTTGTGGTGGCTGCATTTACAGAGGCACAAACCCGCAAAGTGGAGGACAGAGCTTCGGGAATGCTATTTAAAAGGTTCATGTCCCCCGGCGTAAAACCTTTCTGAACCAATGCGGAAAATCCCCCTATAAAGTCAATGCCAAGTTCTGCCGCAGCCCTGTCCATAGCCGAAGCTATTGGAACGTAGTCGCTTTCGCTGCAGCTTTCAGCTACGAGAGCTATGGGAGTTACAGAAATTCTCTTATTTACAATAGGAATGCCAAACTCCTTTTCAAGCTGTAGAGCAATCGGCACCAGTTCGCTACCTCTTTCCATTAGCTTGTCATAAATTTTGCGGGCAGTATAAGAAACTGAAGGACCTGAGCAGTCCCTGAGACTAATCCCCAAAGTTATCGTTCTAATATCCAATTGTTCGGCTTGAACCATGCGTATAGTCTCGATTATTTCATCTCGGGTAAAATTCATTGTGCGGCCTCCTTAAATCCTGTGCATAAAATGAAAGACTTCTTCTCTCTGAGCGTCGACTCGGACTCCGATTTTTTCTCCCTTTTCGGAAAGCTCAACTTTTAAAGCCTCAAAATCTATATTCGCTTTACTTATATCTACTACCATTATCATGGTAAAAAGACCTTCGATGGCAGTTTGCGTAATGTCAAGTATATTCACATTAGCTTTTGCAAGGACATCGGATATACCTGCGATGATTCCTACCTTGTCTTCGCCTATTACAGATATTACTGCGCGAATACTGGGAATTTCAGCAGAATAAGCGGGTTCCGGCACCTGCTGGCCTCCTACGAATAACTTCATCCCTTCTTTTGCTGCATAGATTTTAGCTTCTTTTGTTATTAGTGTTCCCGGGGGGAATTCAACAACTTCTTCTCCCTTATGCTGTTTTAGTACATCAAGCGTAACAAGTATCTCCAAGTTTTACGTACCTCCTGTTATTTTTGTTGTAATCAGTATAAAGCAAAAACCAAAATGTAGCAACAATTATGTAAATATCTTTTGTCTATCTTGTTACAGATTTATTGAAAAAAAATAAGCTGCCGCCTTATCGTCCGTGCGGCAACTTATTAGAATTTATTAAGATTAAGCACCTTCAAAGGATTTTCTTCGCATTAAAATGAGCATTTCTTCTAGCGAATTCAAGAATTCCAGTATACTTTCATCTCGCAAGCTGTAGTAAACGTACTTGCCTTTGTTTCGACTTTTGACAATACCTGCACTTCTTAAAAGTTTAAGATGTGTTGAGATGTTGGCTTGGGAACTGCCAACAGATTCAACCAGTTCAGATACTGGCCTTTCCCGTTCTTTTAAAGCTTCAATAATCTTTAAGCGTGTATTATCGGCTAAACTTCGTAAAAACTCAACTTTGTATTCAGAAAGGCTCAATACCAACAGAAGAACCTCCTTTCTGCCGGCTAATTGGGTATCTTATTTTACATTAGCTGAGGTTTTAAGGTATTTCTCATCAGCTATTTTTCCCCACTCATCGGCGTAGGGTTTGAGCTTCTCTGCAAATTCTTCCGGTGTCTCATCTGCACTTAGCTGAGTTGAGTAGGCCCCGCTCTCCTTGACGATTTCAACCATTAATTCAGGATTGTCAATAAGCGGGCATGGTCTGTGATGATTCATATTAAATGGCTGGCGCTTTTGGTATGCAAGCATAAGCGGCGACCTAAGAGCATCTTTTAGCGATACATCTTTTATGTTGCATGTTGCATAGTGGATGAAGGCACATGGTTCTACATCTCCATGGGCATTGATGTGCAAATAGCGTCTACCTCCTGCGATACAACCATTGGAAGCTTCGCCGTCGTTCCAGAAGTCCATGATGAAAATTGGCTTTGTGCGTCTGTATTCCAGAATTTTATCGTACATATAAGCTCTTTGCTCCGGAGTTGCCATCATTTCTACATCTGCGTCCCGCCCAACAGGTATATAAGTGAAATACCAAGCATAAGTAACACCCTTGTCTACCAGCATATCTACAAATTCTTCGCTTGCAAGTTCTTCAGTATTGTATCTGTTGTATGTGGTGGAAACGCCGTAGATGAGGCCGGCCTTACGCATCCTGTCCATAGCATCCATTACTTTTTTGAAAACACCTTTGCCTCTGCGGGCATCAGTCGTTTCTTCAAAACCTTCAATACTGAAGGTAAGGGTGATATTACCTACACGTTTCATATCTTCGATGAACTTGTCATCTACCAAAGTTCCGTTTGTAAAAAGCAGGAATCCCTGGGAAGAATGTTTCTCGGCAAGCTTTACAATATCGTCCTTGCGCAAAGTAGGTTCGCCACCGGACATGATTATAAAGTAAATCCCCAATTCTTCACATTCAGTAAATATCCTATCTAATGTATCAAAATCAAGCTCATCTTTTTGCGAGTATTCACCTGCCCAACAACCGGTGCAATGCAGATTGCATTTTGCAGTGGGATCGATTAAAATTGCCCAAGGCACCGAGCAGCCCAATTCCTGCGCCATTTTTTGCTGCTTGGGGACACCGAGGAAGTTTGCATTTAAGAAAAAGTTTATGCCAAGTTTTTCTTTTACCTTCGGATCGGTTTCGGCAAGAAGCCTTTGCCCAAGCTTATACCAGTTAGAGTCTTTGTTTTGCAGGAATGTTTTAACTGATTCAAGATCTTTCTTTTGATGTTCAGGCATTGGCAACTTTTCTGCCCAACTTATAAGTCTATCAAAATCTTCCATGTCCTTTGAGAGAAGATATTTAAGACCTTGAGCAAGTACTTTTTCGCCTAAATATGTGCGAGCTAAATCCATCGAAATTACCTCCCTTATATAATCATATAAGCATATATTTATATATTATTATAATACAGGCAATATACTTTGTCAAACAGGCTGCAGAGTAATTAACTTTTGATAAGAACCTGTTATATACTTTTATACCTTATTATATATCCTAATGCACTTTTATAAACGATGGTTTTTTTAAATCTACACTGTTTATATGTTTTCCTCTTACTTGCTACATAATTTATCAAAAAAAATTCGTAAATAGTATTGAATTTCTAGTCAAACTGTGCTTTAATTGTATTTGCGTATAAAACTTGCAGCTATAATCTTTGCGGATTATACAAAATATTTGAGTGAAAATCATTGATTGAAAGGGGAGTGACTCTCAATGAGATTTGATGAGCAGCAAGAAACACCGCTTTTTGCCGCCCTGAAAAAATACGTGAACGATAAAACTGTTTCGTTTCATGTACCGGGCCACAGAGGCGGCAGAGGAATACCTGAATTTTGTGATTTTGCAGGAAGAAATATTATGTCAATTGATGTTACTTCCGGAATCTTGGATCTAGATACCATATGCAACCCCACAGGCGTCATTCATGAGGCCGAGGAACTTGCGGCACATGCCTTTGGCGCAGATCATGCTCATTTTTTGGTAAATGGCACAACCTCGGGAATCCAGGCCATGATATTATCGGTTGCCGGACCGGGCGATGAGATAATAATTCCGAGAAATGCTCATAGGTCAGTAGTTGGTGCGCTTATTTTAAGTGGGGTGCATCCGGTTTATATAAAGCCAGTAATAAATGAGTATATGGGAATAGCCATGGGCATAACCGTAGAAAGCGTAAGACGCGCCCTTGTGGAGCATCCAAACGCAAAAGCTGTTTTTGTAATAAATCCCACATATTACGGAGTAGCTTCAGATCTTAAAAAGATTGTGGAGGTAGCTCATTCCTATGGAAAACCCGTTATAGTAGATGAAGCCCATGGAGCACATTTGAAGTTTCATCCCGATTTGCCGCTGTCGGCAATGGAAGCGGGAGCAGATATTAGTGCGACAAGCATGCATAAACTTGGGGGCTCCCTGACACAAAGTTCGATTTTACTGGTAAAAAGCGATTATGTAGATGACAGAACAGTCAAAGCAGCCTTAAATCTTACCCAAACCACCAGTCCATCGTATCTTCTTATGGCATCACTGGATGTGGCGCGCAAGCAGATGGCTTTAAAAGGCAGACAAATGCTGGATGAAACCATAAAGCGGTGCGAAAGGACGCGGAGGCAGTTAAACAGTATAGAAGGCATTTATGTGATGGGACATGATATAGAAGGCACCGAAGGGTGTTTTGCATATGACCCGACAAAACTTGCCATAAATTTAAGAGAATTAGGTCTGTCGGGCTTTGAGACGGAAAAAATCTTAAAATACAAATATCATATCCAAATGGAACTGTCGGACTTATACAATGTTCTTGCGGTTGGAGCTATTGGCGATACAGACAAAAACATGAACATTCTGATTAACGCAATAAAGGATATTGCAGCGAAAAACAGGCGGAAAAACGTAGTAAAAGTACCTGCCGATATTCCTGATAATCAAGAAATGGTAGTCTCTCCCCGCTTTGCATTTTACAGCGAAAAAAGAGTTGTCCTATTAGAAGATGCAGAAGGTGAGATAAGTACCGAGATGCTCATGGCATATCCGCCGGGCATACCGATTTTGTGCCCCGGAGAGCGAATAACCCGGGAAGTCATTGACTACGTCAAAGCATTAAATTCCGAAGGCTGCCACCTCCAGGGGACAGAAGACCCCGAGGCAAAAGCAATAAAAGTTCTGGCAGATGCCCAAGCAGTAAAATATTATGAGAGAATAAAACAAGTGGTATAAAAAAGAACTGCTGTAGAGGGAAAGAATTTTGTTCTACAGCAGTTCTTTTTTATTTCCTACTTAATTTTCTTTAGGCGCAAAGGCTTTTAGCAGTTCTATAGGCAGTGGGAATAAAATTGTGGAGTTTTTCTCCACTGCTATCTCGCTAAGCGTTTGAAGGTAGCGCAGCTGCAAAGCGGCAGGTTCTTTTGATATAACTGAGGCAGCTTCCAAGAGCTTTTGAGCAGCTTGGTATTCGCCGTCTGCAGCTATTATTTTAGCACGGCGCTCCCGTTCTGCCTCTGCCTGCTTAGCCATAGCACGCTTCATAGTATCAGGCAGCTCGATACTCTTTATTTCCACAGCGGTTATCTTTATGCCCCATGGATCAGTATCTTCATCTAAAAGCCTGCGCAGTATTTCGTTGAGTTCTGAGCGCTTAGACAATATCTCGTCCAGTTCATGCTGGCCTAGCACGGAGCGCAGTATAGTTTGGCCAAGTAGCGTTGTGCTCTGAGTGTAATTTGCAACCTTAGTGACAGCAAGCACAGGGTCAAATACATTAAAATATACAACTGCATCTACTAATACAGGAACATTGTCTTTCGTGATAACCTCTTGTTTCGCCACATCTATGGTAAATGTGCGCAAGTCTATTTTTACTACTCGATCTATTCCAAAAGGGAAAATAATGTTAAAGCCCGGCTCTATAATTCCGATAAGTCTGCCTAAGCGAAAAAGGACACCGCGCTGATATTCATTTATTATTACAACCATGCTTGGCAGAACTATAAATGGTATGATCATTAAAACTACCAAAGTAAAAAGCGGACCTACCGGCATAATAATAAAAGGGTACCGGCTTGCTCTTATTGTAAAAATAGCAATTGTGCCCCATATGGCTAAAGTGCCGAGAACTACGCCAAATACAGAGTACTTTCTTCGGGCTAATGCAAGAAAAACCCATACAAGCCACCATACAGCCTCAGCAGCTATTATGGCAGTTAAAATCGTAACTAGCGGGTTCATATAATCACTCCTCTGCAAATTCAATCGCATTAATTATATCACTACAACAAAGTTAAAACATAAAAGGCCTTAATTTTTTTTGTTGTAATACAAAACAAATCATGGTAATATTTAATATTATAATTTATTTTGCAGGTATCTGCCGGATGGAGTGAGATAATGGATGACAGAAACAAACCTATCGGAGTTTTTGATTCAGGTATAGGCGGCCTTACTGTGGCCGGCGAAATTATGAAACTGCTTCCTAATGAAGACATAATTTACTTCGGGGATACTGCCCGGGTGCCTTATGGTTCCAAATCTCCCGAGGTAGTTACTCAATTTGCCTTTGAAGGCCTTAGGTTTTTAATAAGACAGGACGTAAAACTGATTGTAGTGGCCTGCAATACCATTAGCGCAACTTGCCTTGACGAACTTTGCAAGTCGTCTCCCGTACCGGTTATAGGTGTGATAGAACCCGGAGCAAGAGCTGCGGCGAAAGCCACAAAAAATAATACCGTTGGCGTCATCGGAACTGAGCGAACGGTAAAAAGCGGCGCGTATGAAAATGCGATTCACAGACTAAATGATAGGGTAAATATATATGCTAAGGCCTGCCCGCTTTTTGTGCCCTTAGTGGAGGAGGGGTGGCTTGAAAATGAAGCTGCTTTTTATACAGCAAGAATATATCTTGAGCCTCTTAAAGAGTTTAAAATCGATACTTTGGTATTGGCCTGTACCCACTATCCTCTTTTAAAGAAAACCCTTCAGCGGGTTATGGGACCAAACGTAAAGCTGGTAGATTCCGGCGAAGAGACTGCGATAGAAGTTCAGCAGATTTTAAGAGAAAAAGATTTAGAAAAGAAAAGTGAAGTTTTAGGTTTTCATCAATATTTCGTAAGCGACAATCCGACAAAATTCGTGAGGGTAGGAGAAAATTTTCTAAAAAGACCTATAGATCCTATAAATGTAATTGACCCTCAAATAAATTAATTCTATTTTAACCTTTTCCGCTTAAAAAATCCTTTAGCCCCAGCATTGCCATTATATAACCATAGATGCCGAATCCGCAAATCTGCCCGATGCATGCGCCGGCAGTAACGGATTTTCTCCTAAACTCCTCCCGTGCGTGGATATTGCTTATATGAACTTCGATAGCAGGTATACTGACGGATTTTATGGCATCATATATGGCGATGCTGTAATGGGTATAGGCTCCGGGATTTATGATGATACCGTCAAATTTTCCATAAGCTTTTTGAATGTAGTCTATAATTTCGCCTTCGCTGTTGCTTTGAACGATAGCAAGGGATATATCCATTTCTTTGGCGGCCTTATAAAGCAAGTCGCATGCCTCTTCATAACTTTTAATTCCATAAACATCTCTTTCTCTAATTCCCAGCATATTTATATTTGGACCATTTATGATAGTTATGTTCATAATCTCATCTTCCTTATTCTATGGTTTTTACAATATTGAGTATCCTATCAACCGCATCTGAAATTTCTCTGTCATTTAAAATCTCAAAATCTGAATATTCCTTGTAAAGGTCGTATCTTATATCATAAAGCTTGTATATGTTTGAAATGTCATTAGCTAAAAGGGGCCTTACAGAAGCATCTATGTCGCTGATAATATTTTCAAGAGGCCGGTTTATAAAGAACACTATGCCGTTTTGCCTTAAAAGCCGCATATTTTCACTGTTGAGCACAGTGCCTCCGCCGGTTGCAATTACGGTTCCTCTCCGCTCCGAAATTTCTCTTACTACACGGCTTTCAATAGATCGAAAATATCTTTCTCCACAAGTCCTGAATATTTCCTTTATACTTTTATCAAATTTATTTTCTATATATTCGTCAAGATCACAAAAGGACATATTTAAATTTTCTGCAAGCAGCCTGCCAATACTGGTCTTGCCGGAGCCGGGCATGCCTGTAAGAACGATATTGCGGTAATTTTTCATAATCCATCTTCCTCACACAAGAAAATTTTATATAAGAAGATCTTTGAGATCTTCTTCAATAACTTGGTCTATCACAGTATCATAAATAGCTATCTTGTGCCACATTTCCTGAGACTTTGCCGCTTGAGCCACAAGCATATAAATACCGTTTATCGCAGGAATATTAAGTTCTTCCGCCATTTGAAGAAGAAGGGTTTTTAGAGGATTGTATATAACATCAACAACAGCCCCGAATTTTGAAATTACATCCTTTGAAACAGGAGATGCATCTACGTTCGGATACATGCCTACAGGAGTACAGTTAACTAAAATATCAGCTCCTTTTATATTCCTTAGCTCTTCATATGATATTATCTCTAAGTCTTGAAATACAGAGTCTGCCTTTTTGCCTCCGCGGCTTGCCAGGACGATGCGCCTTGCACCTGCATCTAAAAGATAGCATACAACTGCCCTAGATGCGCCGCCGGTTCCTAAAACTACGGCAGTTTTACCGGCCGGGTCTATGTTATATTTTTTGAGCATCATGCCAAAACCGTAATAATCAGTATTTGCGCCTGATATTCTATCTTCCTGAATTATTAAGGTATTAACCGCCCCTATCTTTTTTGCTTCCTCTGAAATATCATCCAAGTATTTAATAATTTGTGTTTTATAGGGGATAGTAACATTTGCTCCCTTTATGCCGAGGGCCTTAAGTCCTGCAACTGCATCAGCCAGCAGTTCTCTTTTTACTTCAAAAAGGCCGTATTTTCCCGATATGCCGGTTTTTTCAAAAAAGGCTTCATGTATCTTCGGCGAAAAGCTGTGAGAAAGTTTTTCTCCTATAAGACCGTATATATTGCTCATTCCTTCACCTCTTCTTGGACTGCTTTGCTAAGCTTTATAATCACAGCAAAGAACTCCTCTAATTTTTGACCGAGAGTCGGGTCTTTAAGATAAAGCATGTTTTTTGCAATTACTTCTTTTTCCCGCGCTTTGTCTGTTATAGGCAGATTGTTTTTTACTTTATAGCGCGCAATTTGACGAGATACTTCCATTCGCTCTTCAAACAACGCTACAAGTTCTTTATCTATTCTGTCAATCTGCTCTCTTAGTTTTTCCATTGTATCCATTTTTCACCGTACCTTTCCAGCAGGAAATCTAAAATTACAACGGAGGCAGCAGCTTCTACCACCGGCACTGCCCTTGGAACAATGCAAGGGTCGTGACGGCCTTTTATACAAATAGAAGACTCCTCAAATTTTGAAATATCTACGGTTTTTTGAGGAAGGCCTATGGAGGGAGTAGGTTTTACCGCAACCCTAAATATTATCGGCATTCCATTGGTAATACCCCCCACTATGCCGCCGCTGTTGTTGGTTGATGTTCGTATTTTGCCGTTTTCTATTACAAATTCATCATTAGCCTTAAAGCCCCGCATTTTCGTGATGTCAAAACCTGCCCCAAATTCAACGCCTTTTACAGCAGGTATGGAAAACAATATATGGGAAAGACGGCTTTCTACGCTGTCAAAAAACGGAGAGCCCAGTCCTGCCTCAAGGTTTACAACTGCGGCTTCGATAACACCGCCAACGGAATCTTTTTCTTCTTTTGCATTCAGTATGCATTTTTCCATTTTTTCGCCGGCATCCTTGTCTAAAACAGGCAATGCAAGATATCTGAGGGATTCAAGGGTTTCTGCATTAAGATTTACATAATCGAAACTTTTATCTTCTATATTATGGATACTTTTGATATGGCTGCCTACTGCAATATTCTGTGTGCCGAGAATTTGTTTTGCAATCGCACCTGCAAAAACCAGGGGAGCCGTTATTCTGCCGGAAAAATGCCCTCCTCCTCTATAATCATAAAATCCGTCATATTTCATAAAAGCGGTATAATCTGCATGACTTGGGCGCATCAGGTTTTTTATTGTCGAATAGTCTTCAGATCGGACATTTCGATTAAAGATTATGCCGCAAAGGGGAGCCCCTGTAGTCATTTCATTAAAATAGCCGCTGAGAATTTCTACATCGTCAGCCTCGCTTCTGGCAGTGGAAAGAGAACTCTTGCCGGGACTGCGCCTTGCCATTTCTGATTTAATAAATTCCATATCAAGCTTTATACCCGGCGGCAGTCCGTCTAAAACGACGCCGATTGCCTTACCGTGAGATTCGCCAAAAATTGTGATTTTAAACTTATGACCGAAAGAAGAACTCATCAATCTGTCCTCCCAACTTTACAAAATCCTTCCAAAATCCCGGATAAGATTTATTTACCGCATCGCTTCCCTTTATGATAACGGGCATTTTGCACCTTACGGAAGATATGGCAAGGGCCATTGCTATTCGATGGTCATTCCAGCTGTATACTACCCCGCCTTCTAACATATCCCGCCCTTCTATTATAAGACCGTCCGGCAGCTCCCGGATTTTTGCTCCCAATTGGCCAAGTTCAGAGGACATTGCCTTTAATCTGTCTGATTCCTTGAGTCTCAGCCTTTCAGCATTTGTTATTTGGGTTGTTCCGGAACTTAAGGCTCCAAGCACCGCAACTATGGGAACAAGGTCAGGGCACTGAGAGGCGTCGATTACAGAACCGACGGTCCGACAAGCCTTGGCTCTGATGAAACTGCTGCCGATTATAGGTTTTGCCCCTATTTTTTTAATTATATCGATTATGTATTTGTCCGGCTGCTTTGAATTAATATTAAGATTAAGACAAGTAACATCTCCCCCTAAAACGCCTGCCGCAAGCCAAAATGCGGCTTGGGAAAAATCTCCTTCCACTATGTAATCAGCGGGTTTGTAGCTCTGGCTGCCATTGATTAAAAATCTTTCATAATTTTGGTTCTTTATCTTTATACCGAATTTTGACAAAACTTCTAGCGTAAGGTCTATATAGGACCTTGATTCCAGCGGAGATTTTATAATAATCTCAGAATCGCCTTCAAGGCATGGAAGAGCAAAAAGCAGACCCGATATGAACTGAGAGCTTACATTGCCCGGTATCTCAAATATATCAGCCTTAAGTTTTCCTAAGACGGTAAGGGATAAGCCATCTTCCCCAAGTTGGTAGTGGATGCCCTGTTTTTCAAAAATATCATAATAAACATCAAGGGGCCGCGAAAAAAGCCTGCCGCTGCCGGTAAATGTAACATGACTGCCGAAAAGCAGAGCAACAGGTATTAAAAAACGCAGGGTAGAGCCGGACTCCTTGCAGTCAATTACGAGGTTCTCCGGTATATTCTCAGGCTTTATTCCTTCTACAGAAATATCATTTGCTTTATCATCCATATAATTTCCCAGATACCTGATATTTGCGCCAAAAGCCCGCATTCCCAGGATGGTAGCCGAAATATCATCTGAAAAAGCTACATTTTGGAGGACACTATTCCCCTGAGCAAGGCTTGCGCATATAACGGCTCTATGACTTATACTTTTTGACGGCGGAACCAAAACTTCGCCCTGTGGACAGGGAAGTGACACCTCAAGGTTTTTCAATGACAACACCTACTTTGACAATTTATAGTGCAAAAAATTTCGGGATTTCTTCTTGGGCGATTTTCTTGACAAAACATTCGCCGATGGATTTTAGCAGCACAATATTAAGATATGAACCACTGCCTTTTTTATCCGTACTCATATTTGCTATAAGCTCAGGCTTATTTACCGGGGGAAGCTTATAAGGAAGATTGTATTTTAAAAGGACTTTTTTCAATAAAGTACTGGTATTATTTGCTGTTATGCCAAGCTCCTCGCTTCTTTTAGTTATTTGGTACATCCCCATAGCAACCGCTTCACCGTGAGTATAAGTAGTATAGCCGAAATATTTTTCGATGGCGTGTCCTAAGGTGTGGCCAAAGTTTAGTATCATTCGAGAGCCCATATCTCGCTCATCTTCTTCCACAACCTGTTTTTTAACGCTGAGGCATGCAAGAATTATGTCTTCCATATGTTCTAATAGTTCTTCCTTTGTCTCAAAGCTTAAAAGTCTTTCAAATAGTGCACTGTCCCTTATACATCCATATTTTACTACTTCCGCCATTCCATCGCTGAAAAATCTTGCATTTAATGTCAAAAGCACCTTTGGGTCTATAAATACAGCTAAGGGGTGATAAAAACTTCCAATTAGATTTTTGCCCTCCGGAAGATCAATACCTACTTTGCCTCCTATACTGCTGTCAACTTGAGCAAGAAGACTTGTAGGAACCTGAACATAGGGTATGCCTCTCAAGTAAGTGGCCGCCGCAAACCCTGCCAAATCTCCCACAACTCCGCCTCCCAATGCAAGAACCATGTCCCAGCGGCTTATTTTGTTCATTATAAGCTTTTTATAGACCTTCATAAGAGTATCGCAAGATTTACTTTTTTCACCAGGCTCAACCTGTATAAGGCAAGGGCTAAAACCGGCTGTACTCAGTGAATTCATAACTATTTCGCTGTATAATGCGCCTACATTCGTATCGGTAATAACAGCGACTTTTTTTGCCTCGGTTATACCTTTTAACATTTCGCCGATTTTAGTGATTAATCCTTCTTCTACACATATAGGGTAACTTTTATCTTTCAGATTTATTTCTAGTGTCGGCACCCAGATCAAAACTCTCCTTTCGCTCACATGCCTTTGCCAAGAGAAACTTTAGGCGGCTGTAATCATTTTTATTTATCGCCTCTTCAAAATCGCCCACATTATCCTTGAAAATTTTTAAGTGTTTTAGAACATATTCTGAATTGTCAAGAAGCAGCTGAGCCCAGAGGTCCGGGTTTATCCGAGCTACTCGCGTCATATCCCGAAAGCTGCCGCCGGTATAAAGGGTTTCTTCGGCCATAATGGGATCCAGAACTATTGATGCTGCGATGATATGAGGCAAATGGCTTACAAATGCTATCATGTCGTCGTGCAGACAAGGGTTGATACAAACCACATTGCCGAAACCCAGAGTTTTTGCGATTTCTTTTATTAATTCGATGTTTTCAGGTTTATTTTTTTCGGTAGGCGTTATTATATAATCTGCGCCTTCAAAGATATTGTCTCCAGCAAACTCCAACCCCTTGCTTTCCCTGCCTGCCATGGGGTGACAGCTGATGTAATCTATGTCATCTCTTAAAACAGGAGCTATAGCAGATAAAAGAGGAACCTTAATACCTGCCGCATCTATAATGATAGCACCATGTTTGAAATTATCCATATGCTCTTTTACAAATTCTACAGTTTCTCTGGGATAAATGCAAATAAATACGATGTCCGATTTTTGGAGGGGTTCTCTTGCAGACAAAAATCCCCTGTCTATGATGTTAGTACTTTCAGCATGATCTAAAACATTGGTGTTTACGTCTATTCCCCATAAATTTTTAGGGTTAAGCTTTTTTTTAACGGACATTGCAAGAGAACCGCCTATAAGTCCGAGACCCACTATGGTAATATTAAAGTCAGAAAAGTCCAATTCGACCACCCCTATATTTCCCGACCCTGAAGCTTTGCTATTTCTCTAATGCTTTCCATCAAATGCTGGAATTTTTCAGGTTTTATGGATTGGTTGCCGTCTGATAAGGCATTTTGAGGATCGTTATGCACTTCTATCATCAAACCGTCTGCCCCTACTGCCACAGCAGCTTTGGCAAGAGGTTCCACCATCCACCATATGCCTGCGGCATGGCTGGGGTCGACTATTACCGGAAGGTGGCTCTGTTTTTTGATAACAGGTATTGCGCTTAAATCCAATGTGTTTCTGGTATAAGTCTCAAATGTTCTAATACCTCTTTCACATAATATGACATTTTCATTGCCGCCTGCCATGATATATTCGGCAGCCATCAAAAGCTCTTCAATAGTTGCTGAAAGTCCGCGTTTGAGTAAAATCGGTTTAGTAGTTTTGCCCACAGCTTTCAGCAGTTCAAAGTTTTGCATATTCCGTGCGCCTATCTGGATAACATCTACATCTCTTTCGAAAAGATCCAGTTTGTCCGGTGACATCAATTCTACTACAATGGGAAGGCCGGTTCTTTCACGAGCTTCTTTTAAAAGTTCTATGCCTTCTTCTTTAAGGCCTTGGAAGCTGTAAGGGGATGTTCGAGGTTTGAAAGCTCCTCCCCGCAAAAAACCCGCACCTGCCTCCTTCACTTTTTCTGCAACTTCTAGAATTTGCTCTCTGCTTTCCACAGAACAAGGCCCGGCGATTATTGCAAGTTTTTTACCCCCGATGGTTCTGTCTCCCACGGTAATTATTGAATCCTCCGGATGAAATAGTCTGCCCGCTTTTTTGTAAGGTTCCTGAACATGGATCACTTTTTCCACACCTTCGATTCTCTCAAAAACCTCTGAGTCAACCTTACTGGTATCTCCCACCATGCCTATGATATGGTAGTTAAGGCCTATTGATTCATAAACCTCCAGCCCCATATCAACTATTTTGTTTTTAACAGCTTCAACATCATTGGGATTTGCATTTTTCTTCATAACAACTATCATACCTTTCCCTCCTGAAAATAATTTTTTGGTAAAATAAAAAAAGAACCTCATCAAGTGAGATTCTTTTTTATCTGCGTAAAAAATACAATTTGACAGTTTAAGTAACTATATGCCGGCCTCTAAAGACGGCTTATACCTATATTTAAACCTGCCGGAAACCCCACTTATGGAAAAGACTATTTTTTTGCAGAACCAATAACCAGTGCTAAAGTAAAAATAGTACTGGCTAAAAAAGTAATAAAGTCCTGCAAATGTCTTTCCGTTAAGGTTTTCCATTTATCTGTAATCCTCCGAAATAAAATGTAAAAGTATTTTTATTATTATATGAAATCAATTGGATAAAGTCAAGCACATTTTTGGATAAGATCCTAAAATTTTGCAAAAACCCGAAATACGCTTAAGTTCTTCAATCGCCGATTTAAGAGGCTCTATGCGTCTGTGGCCTTCCACTTCAATGAAAAAAATATATTCTCCTAAAACTCGTCTGGAAGGCCTGGACTCAATTTTTGTCAAATTTAAATTTTTATCTGCAAATATCTTTAAACACGCAAAAAGACTGCCCGGCCGGTTAGCCGTTGAAAAAACAATAGTAGTTTTATCATTGCCTGTAGGTTCCGCATCTTTGTCGGATAAAACATAAAACCGGGTCATATTGTTTTTGCCGTCTTGTATATTATTTGCTATTACTTTAAGGTTGTAGAGCTTTGCAAGAGATATTCCGCCTACTGCGGCAACGCCCGGCAAAGCTGATTCAGATGCTATTCTTGCTCCTTCTGCGGTGCTGGATACCTCTTTGAGCTCTGCATTAGGCAGATTTTTCATCAAAAACTTGCGGCACTGATATAAAGCCTGAGGATGGGAATATACGTATTTGATTTTATCAAAAGGGATTTCTTCTTTTGCAAAAAGATGCTGAGTGATAGGCAGCACTACTTCAGCATGAATCTTAGCATCAGCTTCGTGAATAAGGCAGTCAATGGTGGTGTTGACTGAACCCTCAAGAGAATTTTCTATCGGAACTATTCCCATATCGATTTGACTGCCCACCGCATTTATAACATCGATAATCGTGGGAAAGGCTATCTTTGTGCAAGCTTCCGGGGCAGTCCCTGACTTTTCTATCCAAACATCCAAAGCTTCCTCTGAAAATGTACCTTTCGGCCCTAAGAATCCTATATTCATAATCAACCTCCACAGCTTACTGTAATTTCTTTTCATAGATTATAACATAAGCTGCCTTAACTGATAATACAGAATTTCTTTTATTTTTTTACCCGTTTTTGGCAATAATTTTTGTTTGACAAGGTTATCCGGCTGTGGTATAGTAGAGCAAGTAAAAAACAAATCGAATGCAAGCACCTTTAAATCTGGTCCAGAGAGGCCGGCAAGGTTAGGCGCATTTTTAAACTGGGGACAAAAGTGCCTTTTCCTGCTGGGGAAAAGGCTTTTTAAAAGCCAAAATTACTGTCCCGGCTAAAATGCAGCGATAAAAACCAAACCCTGCCCCTTGCGGACAGGGTTTTTTTAAAAATCATAGAGGGAGGCGCTTTATGTTCAGCAAAAAACATCTCCTAGGTTTGGAATATGTAGAGAAATCAGATATTGAAGTTATTTTAGATACGGCTGATTCCTTCAAAGAAATCATCGACAGAGATGTCAAGAAAGTCCCCACCCTTCGTGGGAAGTCAATAGTTAATTTGTTTTATGAACCGAGCACCAGAACCCGCACTTCCTTTGAACTTGCCGGTAAGTATTTAAGTGCCGACACTATCAATTTTTCCTCCTCAGGAAGCAGTGTCCAAAAAGGTGAAACTTTAAAAGATACTGTGAAAACCTTAGAAATGATGGGCATTGATGCAGTAGTTATCAGACACAGCTCATCGGGAGCTGCAGAATATATTTCAAATTATGTCAAGGCATCCGTTATAAACGCCGGCGACGGCACCCATGAACATCCCACCCAAGCCCTTCTTGATATGATGACAGTTAGAGAGAAAAAGGGCACGCTTTCAGGCCTTAAAGTCGCCATTTTTGGAGATATACTATACAGCAGGGTAGCTCGTTCCAACATTTTCGGCTTTACAAAAATGGGTTCAGATGTTTATGTAACAGGTCCTTCTACCCTAATACCGAAAGATATAGAAAAAACGGGAGCAAAAGTTGTTCCCACATTAGAGGAAGCAGTGAAGGATGCAGATGTGGTAATGGCATTAAGATTACAGTTAGAGCGTCAGAAAAAGGGTCTTTTCCCTACAGTGCGAGAATATTGCAAGTTTTTCGGACTGAATAGGGATAAATTAGCCCTTGCAAAATCTGACGCTCTTTTATTGCATCCGGGACCGGTAAATCGGGGAATCGAGCTTACTTCAGACGTAATCGATGGCAGCCAATCCGTGATAAATGAACAGGTAAAAAATGGTGTTGCAGTGCGCATGTCAGTTCTATACCACCTGATAGGGGGAAGCCGATAATGAAAAAGCTTTTAAAAAACGCAAGGGTAATAGACCCGCTTCAAAATTTGGACTCTAAAAAGGATATACTAATCGCTGACGGCCGCATTGCTGACATAGGCGGCAATATAGATATAAGCGAGGCAGAGATAATAGAGCTTTCAGGCATGATAGTAACCCCCGGCCTTATAGATATGCATGTGCATTTTAGGGAGCCGGGCTATGAATATAAGGAAGACATTGAATCCGGCAGTATGAGCGCTGCAGCAGGAGGATTTACTTCAGTTGCCTGCATGCCCAACACAAACCCGCCAATAGACAATGCGGCCCTTGTTGAATATGTAAAATCAAGGGCGGCTTCTATAGGCAAAATAAAGCTTTTACCTATAGGCTGTGTATCAAAGGGACAAGAAGGCAGAGAAATTGCAGAAATAGGAGATATGGCTTCTTGCGGCGCTGTGGCATTTTCTGATGACGGAAAACCTGTATCCGACAGCTCCCTTATGAGAAAAGCCATGGTTTACGCTTCTGCCTTTGACAAAATAATCATAGACCACTGTGAAGATTCGGCGCTTTTCGAAGGAGGCCAGATAAATGAAGGCTATATTTCCACACTTTTAGGCCTTAGCGGAATTCCTGCATGTGCCGAAGAAATAATGGTGGCAAGAAATATCCTTATTGCAAAAGAAATGGGGGTTGCCGTTCATATAGCCCATGTAAGCACCAAAGGTTCGGTAGAGCTTGTAAGAAGGGCAAAAAGCATAGGCGTCAAGGTAACATGCGAGGCTACGCCGCATCATCTCATACTTACTGAAGATGCAGCTATAGGATACAACACAAATGCGAAAGTCAACCCGCCGCTTAGAACAAAAGAAGATACAGAAGCGCTGATAGAAGGATTAAAAGACGGCACGATTGATGCGATAGTTACAGATCATGCCCCACACCACATAGACGAAAAAGACGTGGAATTTGACAAGGCAGCTTTTGGGATTGTAGGTCTTGAAACATCCTTAGGCCTTATCCTGACTCATGTTGTAGAAAAAGCCGGTGTGAACCTTTCTACTGCAATTTATAAGATGACAGCAGGTCCTGCCGCAGTATTAGGCATCGAGGGAGGCACACTAAAAATAGGAAGAGCTGCGGATATTACAGTAATAGACCCGAATCTTGAGTGGACCGTGGATAAAAACAAATTTTTCTCAAAGGGGAGGAATACACCTTTTGACGGATGGAAGCTGAAGGGTAAAGCGGTCATGACACTAATGGACGGCAAAATAACTTATACTGATGAGACTATGCATAATTATTCATAAAAATAGATTGACCATCTGATTATTTAGGTGTTAAAATACAATAAAATGAATAAATATACTATATGTAAGTTTAACCGGCTTTACGAAAGGAGATTTTTTCATGCCTAAAGATAAGAGTATAAAAAAAGTAATGGTGATAGGTTCCGGCCCTATCATAATAGGACAGGCTGCAGAGTTTGACTACGCAGGCACGCAAGCATGCCTTTCCTTAAAAGAAGAAGGCTTGGAAGTTGTATTAATAAACAGTAACCCTGCCACAATAATGACTGATTCCCATATAGCCGACAAGGTCTATGTAGAACCAATTACACCGGAATTTGCCGCAAAAGTTTTGAGAATGGAAAAACCTGATGGCCTGTTGGCGACCCTTGGCGGTCAAGTAGGCCTTAACATGGCAGTAGAACTTGCGGAAAAAGGTATTTTAGACAGAGAGGGCGTAAGATTGTTGGGAACGCCCCTTGGCTCGATTAAAAAGGCTGAAGATCGAGAGCTGTTCAAAAACCTCATGGAAGAAATAGGCGAACCGGTGCCTGACAGCCGTATAGTGCACAGCGTTGAAGAAGCTATGGCCTTTGCCAAAGAAGCCGGCCTCCCCCTTATAGTCCGGCCTGCATATACCCTTGGCGGCACAGGAGGAGGCATAGCCCGCACCGAAGAAGAACTTTTAGAAATAACCCATCACGGTCTCAGACTCAGCCGAATTCATCAAGTCCTTTTGGAAAAAAGTCTTTTAGGTATGAAAGAAATAGAATTTGAAGTTATAAGGGATAGAAAAGACCAGTGTATCTGTATCTGCGATATGGAAAATATAGATCCGGTGGGAGTCCATACCGGTGACAGCATAGTAGTGGCACCTACTCAAACTCTGACCCGAGATGAATATAAAATGCTAAAGGATGCCTCTTTTAAAATAATCAGGGCATTGGGAATTGAAGGAGGATGCAATATCCAGTTTGCACTGGATTCTGCTTCTGGCAATTATTATGTCATAGAAGTAAACCCAAGAGTCAGCCGCTCAAGCGCCTTGGCGTCAAAAGCTGCAGGCTATCCAATAGCCAAGATAACTACTAAGATTGCAACAGGACTTTGCTTAGATGAGATAAAAAATCCAGTAAACGGCTGCGGCAGCGCTTATTACGAGCCTGTGGTAGATTATGTTGTTGTAAAAGTCCCCCGCTGGCCCTTTGATAAATTCAGCTACGCCGATCGCTCTTTAGGTACTCAGATGAAAGCTACGGGAGAAGTAATGGCTATTGATACAAACATGGAAGGAGCCTTAATGAAAGCGATACGGTCATTAGAGCAGGGGATTATGGGCTTGTCGCTAAAAAACCTTAAAGACGCCGATATCGAAGCTTTAAAAGACAAAATTCAAAATCCTACAGACGAGCGGCTATATGCAGTAGCTGAAGGGCTGAGAAGAGGGCTGAGCGTCGAAGAAATAGAGGATCTTAGCAAAATAGACAAGTTTTTTCTTGAAAAGATAAAAAATATAATTTCTATGGAAGAAAAACTTACAAAAGAAGAACTTTCGCCTAAGCTTTTAAAAGAAGCAAAGGCCATGCAGTTTCCCGATAAGCTAATATCTGAGATTACCGGTAAAACTGAAGAAGAGATTGAATCATTGAGAGACAAAAACAGCGTCCTTCCTTCATATAGGGCGGTAAAGACCTGCCCCTTCGAAGATACAAAAGCACTGCCCTACTTTTATTCATCCTTTGAAAGCCCTGACAGGGACTATACCCAAGAAAAGCCGCCTGTTATCATTTTAGGTTCCGGCCCGATACGCATAGGACAGGGCATAGAATTTGACTACTGTTCAGTCCATGCTGTATGGGCAGCTAAAGAGGCAGGCTGCAGAACTGTCATAATCAACAACAACCCGGAAACAGTCAGCACTGACTTTAATACTGCCGACAGACTTTATTTCGAACCTCTGCATATTGAGGATGTGCTTTCAATAATCGACAGGGAAAAACCCCTTGGGGTGATAGTTCAGTTTGGAGGCCAGACCGCTATAAATCTTGCGGCACCCTTGGAAAATCATGGCGTAAAAATTTTTGGCACCAGCGTAAAATCCATAGACCTTGCAGAGGATAGGGAGAAGTTTGACGCCCTTTTAAACGAACTGGGCATCCCCAGGCCAAAGGCAGTAACTGCAAGAAGCGTAGAAGAAGCCTTGGCTAAAGCGGGAGAAATAGGTTTTCCGCTGCTTGTAAGGCCTTCATATGTGCTTGGAGGCAGGGCTATGGAAATAGTGGATAACATGGATGAGCTGAAAAGCTACATGGAAAACGCCGTTGAAGCTTCCAGCGAAAAACCGGTACTCCTTGACCGATATATAGCAGGCACTGAAACAGAAGTAGATGCAGTCTGCGACGGCAAGGAAGTCCTGATTCCGGGTATAATGGAGCATATAGAGCGGGCAGGTATTCATTCCGGAGACAGCATAGCTGTTTATCCCCACAGGACCCTAAGCCCTAAAGCCGTAGAAAAGATTGTAGATTATACTACTAGGATAGCACTGAGACTTTCTGTAAAAGGCCTGATAAACATCCAATTTGTAGTAGAAGACGACGATGTTTATATAATAGAGGTAAATCCTCGTTCAAGCCGCACTGTTCCATACATGAGCAAGATAACTAATGTTCCGATGGTGAATATAGCAACTAAAATAGCCCTGGGAGCAACCCTTGCCGATTTCGGCTATAAAGGCGGGCTTATGCCGCCGAGGCCTGACTTTGTCGCAGTAAAAGCTCCTGTGTTTTCCTTCTCCAAACTGCGGATGGTGGAGCCTTCCCTGGGCCCTGAAATGAAGTCTACCGGTGAGGTTTTGGGCATGGAGAAGACTTTTGAAAAAGCACTTTACAAGGCATTTATTGCCTCCGGCATTACGGTTCCCACCGATGGAGCAATACTTGCAACCATTGCAGACCGAGATAAAGAAGAAGCGGTAGAACTCATCAAGAAATTCTGGCAGCTGGGCTTTAAAATATACGCCACCAGCGGAACGGCAAAGGCGCTGGAAGCGGCAGGAGTCCCGGTGGAAGTGGTGAATAAGGTAGAAGAAGGTTCTCCGAATATCATCGACCTTATCCGGGAAAACAAAATTGATATGATAATAAATACCCTGACTCGAGGCAAGGCTCCTCAAAGAGACGGGTTTAAAATAAGGAGAGCGGCGGCGGAAGACGGAATTCCGTGTCTTACATCCTTAGACACTGCATGGGCGCTATATGAAGTAATAGAGTCTACATCGGTTCACTGCGTGCCCCTTGCCTAAAAACCGAAATATCATAAAGGAAAGGAACATTAACTTGAGTAAACCTGTTGTGTTAATGGCGCCAATTGTGCAAAACACAGAAATAGCGCCGGGAATTTATAATATGAAGCTTGAAGCGCCTGATATAGCAAAAACAGCAGAGCCCGGCCAGTTTCTCCACATTCGCTGCTCTCAAGCCCTTGCCCCTCTCCTTCGACGACCCATAAGTATAGCAGATGCTGATGAAAAAAACGGCCGGATAGATATAATATATAGGGTAGTAGGAGAAGGAACGAAGCTTCTTTCCGAAAAACTTCCCGGCGAAAAAGCGGACATTATAGGCCCTTTGGGAAACGGATTTTACATGCCCCCTAAAGACTCATATCCTATCATAATCGCAGGAGGCATCGGCACAGCACCTGTTTTATATCTTGCAAAAAAAATCGCTTTGAAAAACAATAACAGCGCTTCCGTTATCCTAGGCTTTACAACTGAAAGCGAAATTTTTGGAACAGATTATCTAAAGTGCCTGGATATAAACTTGTCAATTGCAACTGATGACGGAAGTTTCGGATACAAGGGGTTTCCTACTGATATACTGGAAAATCTGCTTAAAAGTCGGAAAAATGCCGCACCCTCCATCGTATATGCCTGCGGCCCCAAACCTCTGCTGGTAAAGATAAAGGAAATTGCGCAGCGGGAAAATATTTTGGCGTATCTTTCCCTGGAACAGCGCATGGCCTGCGGCGTAGGAGCATGCCTGGGGTGCTCGGTAAAATCTTCTTTCGGTGGATATAAAAAGGTCTGTAAGGATGGTCCGGTTTTTAAGGCTTGCGAGGTAGAACTTTGCTAAAGGAGAATCTAAATGAAGGATAGTATTGATACAAGTGTCAATATAGCAGGAATTACAATGCAAAATCCTGTGATGACAGCATCGGGGACATTTGGATTTGGCAGGGAGTATGGGGATTTTTATGATATAAATAAACTTGGGGCCCTTGTGACAAAGGGCCTTACCCTTCTTCCTAAGGAGGGAAACCCGCCTCCCCGCATATGGGAGACTCCTGCCGGTATGCTAAACTCCGTGGGGCTTGAAAATCCCGGCGTAGAAAAGTTTATAGAAGAAGAATGGCCTTATCTTTCTAAGCTCAGCATTCCGATAATAGCCAATATCGACGGCGATACGGTTGAAGAATATCAAGAAACGGCAGAAAAACTTTCGACTTTAAAAAAACTTGCGGCATTAGAGGTGAACATCTCTTGCCCCAATGTGGAAAAAGGCGGCCTTGCATTTGGCCAGGATCCAAAAAGCGCCTTTGAAGTAATAGAAGCCGTGAGAAAAGCCACAAATCTTCCCATAATAGCCAAACTTTCTCCAAATGTGACCCATATTCAGGAAATAGCAAAAGCCGCAGTATCCGCAGGAGCAGACGCACTTTCCCTTATAAATACCATTGTTGGCGCGGCAATAGACATTGATAAACAGCAGCCTGTATTCTCAAGAACATTTGCAGGCCTATCGGGACCTGCAGTAAAACCTATAGCGCTTCGAATGGTTTGGGAAGTGTGCGATGCAGTAGATGTGCCTGTTATAGGGATGGGCGGCATAACTACATGGCAAGATGCGGTAGAATTTATTTTGGCAGGTGCAACGGCAGTGGCCGTAGGCACCGCAAATTTTGTAAATCCTACTGCTCCTCTTGAAATCATAGAAGGCATAAAATCCTATGTTAAAATGAAAGGTCAATCTATGGAAAGTTTAATCGGAGCTGCAAGGAACGGTAAAAACAATATTTAGTATTTTAAAGGAGGCAGTTATTTATGACCTACGACTATAATAAGGTTATCATAGCTTTAGATACACCGGATGACAGAAAGGCCCTTGATATTGTCAGGCTTTTAAAGGATAAAATATCTGTTTTTAAAGTAGGATTAGAGCTTTTCTGTGCCTCTGGTCCCGAAATCGTAAAAAAAATCAATGATGAAGGATGCAAGGTTTTCTTAGATTTAAAATTCCATGATATTCCAAACACAGTAGCCGGCGCCGTTAAATCCTGCATTAGCGCCGGCCCGTTTATGCTTGACGTGCATGCTTCCGGAGGGATGGAGATGATGACAAAGGCAAAAGAAGCGGCAGAAGGCGCACAGAGCGGCAAAAAACCAATTTTACTTGCCATCACAGTGCTTACAAGTCTTGATGAAAAGGATCTTGCAGCCATGAATATAGATAAGATGCCGAAGGAGCAAGTAAAAACTCTGGCATATCTTGCAAAAAAAGCAGGGCTTGACGGTGTTGTAGCATCCCCTAAAGAAATATCCGCTATAAGAGAGACGGTAGGAAAGGACTTTCTCATAGTGACTCCGGGTGTAAGGCCGACTTGGGCAGCGGCAGGCGATCAAAAGCGGATAATGACACCGGCTCAGGCTTTAGACAAAGGGGCGGACTATATAGTAGTGGGGCGGCCGGTTACCGCTGCGGCAGATCCCCTCGATGCTCTTAGCAAGCTATTTCAATAAAGGCGAAGATATGATATATTAAAAGCAGCAAAAAATCGGCATATTTGAAGGGAGAAATTTTCATGACAGATGATGAGATATTAAAACTTTTTTATGAGACCGATGTCCTTAAGACCGGCCATTTTCTACTGACCTCCGGCCGCCACAGCAACAAATATCTGCAGTGCGCCCAACTTCTTCAATATCCGAAGGCTACAGAGCAGGTCGTAAAAAAGCTTGCCGAAAATGTAAAAGATCTGGGCATTCAGACAGTAATAGGACCTGCCATGGGAGGGATTATAGTTTCCTATGAGATGGCAAGACAGCTGGATGCCAGAGCGATTTTTACGGAAAGAGGAGAAGACGGAAAGATGGCTCTTCGCCGCGGATTTACCATAAAGCCCGGTGAAAAAGTGCTTGTGGTAGAAGATGTTGTAACTACCGGAGGATCTGTAAAAGAAGTTATATCAGTAGTAAAGGAACTTAAAGGGGATATAGCGGCTGTTGCGGCACTGGTTGACCGCAGCGGGGGTAAGGTGGATTTCGGAGTGCCTGCTTATTATGCATTAAACCTTGAGGTAGAGTCCTACCTGCCTGAAGAATGCCCCTTGTGCAAAGAAAATATCCCTATAGAAAAGCCCGGCAGCAGAAAAAAGCAGCAATAAAGCCTGCTTGTTGCAATTCGAATCTTTGAGTGGTAGAATTTATTTGCGCAAACCAGCTTTGCCATTGAAACACATTTTGCAGGAGGATTTTATGAAAGATCTAAAGACAGAAGTTCAGCAAAAACTAAAGAATGCAATTTTATCTGCTTTAAAGGCAGCCATAGAAGAAGGCGCACTACCTGTTAAAGATATACCTGACTTTTACATGGAAGTTCCGCAAGACAAAGAACACGGGGATTTTGCCTCAAATATTGCCATGATTCTTGCAAGGGAAGCTAGGATGGCGCCTGTAAAAATCGGCAAAATCATAGCAGACAGAATAGATATGGAAAAGGAGCCTCTAATTGAAAAAGTAGAGATAGCAGGCCCCGGCTTTATAAACTTCTATCTCGTGCCTACTTGGGCAAATGCCGTTATATATGATGTTTTAAAATACGGCAGAGACTTTGGGAAAAGCAACATAGGAAAGGGCACAAAAGTCCAAGTGGAGTTTGTAAGCGCAAATCCTACCGGTCCCATGCACATGGGAAACGCCAGAGGAGCAGCTTTAGGCGATGCCCTGGCATCAATACTTGAAATGACGGGGTATGATGTTACAAGGGAATTTTACATAAATGATGCCGGCAATCAGATTGAAAACTTCGGCCTTTCTCTTGAAGCCCGCTATCTGCAGCTGTTGGGCAAGGACGCCGAAATACCTGAGGGAGGCTATCATGGAGAAGATATAACGGAGCATATGAAGGAACTTATCGAAAAAGAAGGCGACAGGTTCTTAAATATGGACTCTAAAACCAGAAGAGCTTATTTTATAGAATATGCCCTAAAAAAGAATATCCAGCGCATGAAAGAAGATTTAGAAGCCTTTGGCGTGCATTTTGACGTGTGGTTTTCCGAACAGAGCCTTTATGAAAGCGGAAAAGTAGATGAAGTTATAAGCGAGCTTACAAAAAAGGGCTACACCTATGAAAAAGACGGGGCATTGTGGTTTAAAGCTTCAGCCTTAGGCGAGGCGAAGGATGAAGTGCTTATTCGAGCAAACGGCCTGCCTACCTATTTTGCCTCAGACATTGCCTATCACAAGAATAAATTCGACAGGGGTTTTGATTGGGTGATAGATATCTGGGGAGCCGATCACCACGGTCATGTAGCCAGGATGAAAGGGGCGCTTAAAGCCTTAGGCTATGATCCGGACAAACTTACTGTGATTATTATTCAGCTTGTAAGGCTTTACCGAAACGGCGAAATAGCCCGTATGTCGAAGCGCACAGGCCGGGCAGTAACCCTTAGCGATATCATAGAAGAAGTAGGAAAAGATGCAGCCAGATTTTTCTTTAACCTTAGAAGTGCCGATACTCATCTGGATTTTGACCTGGATTTGGCAATAAAACAATCAGAAGACAACCCTGTATATTATGTGCAGTATGCCCATGCGCGAATATCCAGTATACTGCGGCAGGCAGCAGAGCAGGAAGTCGGTATTCCCGATATAAATCATTTTTCCGAGGAAGAAATAAGCAAATATCTTGAGCTTCTTACAGAAGAGGCAGAAACAGATCTTATTAAAAAGATGGCTGATTTTCCCGGTGAGATAAGGCTTGCGGCAGACAACCTTGCACCATACCGAATTACGGTTTACTCTCAAGAGATTGCCTCTGTATTTCATTCCTTTTATAATAAATGTAGAGTACTGACAGATGATGAGGACCTTACCACAGCAAGACTTTTGCTGGTAATGGCGGCTCAGCAGGTTATAAAAAATGCTCTCAGCATACTAGGCATCAGTGCCCCCGACCGTATGTAACTAATTTCTTAGAAAGATAAATGCCTTACATAAAGAAGGAATTTTAACTTTTAGCAAGAATATATAATAGTTAGGACGATTTTATTCCAATAAAATAAATTGGGAAAGAAAGGGAGGTTGCATATTGTGAAGATTCGATGGTTGGGTCATTCTTGCTTTTTATTGGAAGCAAATGACGGTACCAAAATAGTCACCGACCCCTTTGATGGCAGTGTAGGCTATAAGATACCGATGGTAGAAGCAGATATAGTAACTGTAAGTCATGAACATTATGACCATAATTATGTGGAAGGAATTCAAGGCGAGCCGGAAGTTATAAGATCAGCAGGCGAATGTGCAATAGACGGTATAAACATAAAGGGAGTTCCGGCCTTTCACGATGAGGCAAAGGGAGCAAAAAGAGGACCCAATATAATCTTTGTGTTCGAAATCGACGGTTTAAGAATCTGCCACCTTGGAGACCTGGGCCATTTGCTTTCTAAGAGCCAGCTAGAGGAAATCGGCGATATAGATGTTTTATTGATTCCCATAGGCGGCACATTTACGGTAAATGCCGAGGGAGCTCTAGCTGTAATAGATCAAATTTCTCCAAAGATTGTAATTCCCATGCACTATAAGACACCGGCGGTAAGCATGCCAATTGATCCGGTGGACAAATTTGTAGAAAAGATTGGAAATGCGGAGCGGATTGATTCCAATACTATTGAGATAACGCCGGAAACCCTTGGAGACGAAAGACGCGTGATAATATTAAATTACGAATAAAATATAGCCCTATAAATCCCCTTAAGATTTTCACCTTTTGGGGATTTTTTGTGGGTTTATCTATTGACAACCACTATAGCGAATGACTAAAATAGAATGTAATTGTCTTTTTAAGATAAATTTCAAGGGGGATTCAAAAATGCCAACTAAATACATATTTGTAACAGGAGGAGTTATTTCTTCCCTGGGAAAAGGTATAACGGCAGCTTCTATCGGCCGTCTGTTGAAAAGTAGGGGTCTATCTGTCACCATGCAGAAATGTGACCCCTATATTAATGTGGATACCGGAACACTGAGTCCCTATCAGCACGGAGAGGTTTTTGTAACAGATGATGGAGGAGAAGCTGACCTTGATTTAGGTCACTATGAAAGATTTATTGATGTAAATCTTACCAAAAACAGTGATATTACCACAGGAGTTATTTACTGGTCTGTTATTAAAAAAGAGCGGGAAGGAAAGTACAGCGGCAAAACTATTCAGGTTATACCTCATATAACAAATGAAATCAAAGAGCGGATAATGCGGGTAGGAAAAGAATCAAAGGCCGATGTGGTAATCACTGAAATAGGAGGCACCGTAGGGGATATAGAAGGCCTGCCTTTTTTGGAGGCTATAAGACAGATGAAGACCGATGTAGGGCGAGAAAACGTTCTTTATGTGCACGTAACCCTAGTGCCGTATATCGCAAAAGCCGGCGAGCTGAAGACAAAACCTACTCAGCACAGCGTAAAGGAGCTTCGGAGTATCGGTATTCAGCCCGATATCATTGTATGCCGCAGCGAACGGGTGATACCGCAGGACGTAAAGGAAAAAATAGCGCTTTTCTGCAATGTGGAGCCTGAATGCGTAATTCAGAACAATGATGTGGAAACAATATATGAAGTGCCTCTTGTCTTAAGAGACGAAGGCCTTGATGAAATAGTCGCAAAAAAACTGGGAGTTGACGGCAAAAAAGCAGACCTTTCAGAATGGGAAGAGATTGTAAGAAAGATAAAAAACCCACTGCACCATGTAAATATTGCCCTTGTAGGCAAGTATGTGGAACTGAGAGATGCGTATATCAGTGTAGCTGAAGCCTTAACCCACGGAGGTGTAGCAAATAACGCAAGGGTAAGTATAAAATGGATATCTTCTGAAAAACTGGAATGCGAAGATACGGACTTTTCCTCGATTTTCAGCGGGATAGATGGCATCATAGTGCCAGGTGGCTTTGGCGAGCGGGGCATAGATGGCATGATAATGACCGCAAAATATGCAAGAGAAAACAAGATACCGTTTTTTGGCATAGGTATAGGAATGCAATCTGCTGTAGTAGAGTTTGCACGAAATGTATGCGGCCTAAAAGATGCCCATTCTACAGAAGTAAATCCGGAAACTCCTTACCCCATATTTGATTTTCCGCCTGAAGAGCCGGGAAAAGAAAGAGGCGCCATGCGCCTTGGCAGCCATCCCTGCAAGCTTAAAAAGGGAAGCCTGGCAATGCAGGCTTACGGCACAGAGCTGATACATGAGCGCCACCGCCACCGTTATGAATTTAATAACTCTTACAGAGAAGTAGTTGAAAAGGCAGGTATGGAGCTTTCCGGAATATCGCCTGACGATAAGTTTGTAGAGATAATAGAGCTTAAAGCTCATCCCTGGTTTGTAGGATCCCAGTTCCATCCTGAGTTTAAATCCAGGCCTAACAGGCCTCATCCCTTGTTTAGCCGGTTCATAAAAGCATCTCTTGAGAAAAAATAATATTTAAATCCTTTAATAGTCAGCCTAATCGTGTATAATAGAAGAAAGGCTGACTTTTTTATAACATTGCTTGGAGGTTTTACGATATAAATGGAAATAAAAATCATAGATGAAACCGAAAAAGATATTTTTAACAATTTTATGGCTTATGGGCCAAAAGGGCATGTGCTTCAGTCCTATGAGTGGGGGGAGGTAAAGCGCAGCACCGGCTGGCAGCCCATAAGGCTCCTGGTAATGGATGAAGGCAAGCCGAAAGCCGGGATTTCCATATTAAAAAGAAAATTGCCTATCCCGGGTTTTAACAAATGCATCTTCTACGCTCCCAGAGGACCTGTGGCAGACTACACCGACAAAGCCGTATTGCGATTTTTGTTTACTTATGTGAAGTCTCTTGCCAAGCAGCACGGCGCCATACTTATGAAAATAGATCCGGATATAAAGGCACCTAACAATGAAGTTGTCCGCAATCTAAAGTCCCTGGGATTTAAACCGGTGGATTCCGGCAAGGACTTTGAAGGCGTCCAGCCGAAGTTTGTATTCCGCCTGGATATCAGCGAGCCGCTAGAGGATGTGGCAGCTAATTTTCACAGCAAGACCCGCTACAATATCCGCCTTGCAGAGCGAAGGGGAGTTAAAGTCAAGGTTGGCACAAAAGAGGATTTAAAGCCGTTTTATGAAATACTGCAGGAAACCTGCATAAGAGACAAGTTTTTAGTAAGGAGTTTTGAATACTTTGAAACTCTTTGGGATATTCTTGTAGAAAGCGGTATGGCAAGACTTTTTATGGCAGAATACGAAGGAAAGTATATAGCCGGCACTTTAGCTTTCATATTCGGCGACAAGGCCTGGTATATATACGGAGCATCTTCTAACGAGGACCGCAATGTAATGCCGAACTATGCCCTTCAGTGGGCTATGATTCAGTGGGCGAAAGAGAACAACTGCACCATGTATGATTTTCGTGGGGTTTCCGGCGACACCTCTCCTGACAATCCACTTTACGGACTTTACAGATTTAAAAAAGGATTTGGCGGTGAGTTTGTCGAATTTATAGGTGAGTTTGATATGCCGTTTTCGCCGTTTTTTTATTATCTTTGGGTAAGCGTGATCCCGGCATACCGCAAGGCAAGACAAAATGTGGTTAACTTTTTCAGGCAAATAAAAAAATCATGAGAAGGTGCGTATATGCTGACAAAACTTAAACATGATCAGCTAAGAGAAAAATGCGATAAGTCTATTTTTACTTTTCAAACCACAAAAGAGCTGGTCCCTCCAACAGATATAATAGGTCAGGAGCGGGCTGTGCGTTCTATGGAGTTTGGCCTTAAGATAGACCTTAAAGGCTACAACATTTTTATGACAGGTCTTACCGGCACCGGCAAGACAAGCTATGCAAGGGCAGCGGTCACAAAAGCTGCCGAATCAAAACCTGTCCCAAATGATATAGTCTATGTATACAACTTTGCAAAACCGGAAAAGCCCATTGCCATAAGCCTGCCGGCGGGAAAAGGCTCTGAATTTGCAAAAGATATGGAAAAACTAATCGAAGATATCCGTTCTGAGATAGCCAGAGCCTTCGCCGATGAAAGCTTCGAAAAACAGCGGCAGGAGATTATTGAACGGTATCAGCAAAAATCCATGGAGATTCTTTCCAAACTGGATGAAATTGCCAAAGCGGAAGGATTTCTGCTTCAAAAAACCGTCCAGGGCATCATAGCTATACCGCTGTCTTTTAGAGAAATACCTCCAAAACCCATGAGCCAGGAAGAATATGAGGCGCTTACTCCTGAACAGAAGAAAATACTGGAAGAAAAAGGCCGGAAGATTCAAAATGAGATCGATGAAGCCATGCGAAAAATGCGCTCTCTTGACAAAGCCGTCAGAGAAGAAATGGTAAAATTAGAGGAGGATACCGCTCTTGCAGTAATAAGCCCTCTTTTTGAGGATGTGATGAAAGATTACAGCGATTATGAAAAAGTTCTGGAATATCTTAAGGCGGCAAAAGATGATATCGTAGAAAACCTGGGTATTATAAAGGAAGAGAAAAAGGAAAGGCCGGAAGGCATGGAATTTCTGCCTTTTTATCCGGGCCCTGCTCCGTCGGAGTTTTTCCAAAGGTATCAGGTGAATGTCTTTGTCGACAACAAATCTACTACCCACGCCCCTGTCATCTTCGAGACAAATCCTACATATTACAACCTTTTTGGAAAAGTAGAGGGTAAGGCCCGCTTTGGCACTGTAGTCACAGATTTTATGCTTATAAAAAGCGGTGCGATCCACCGAGCAAACGGCGGCTATCTTATCATTGAAGCTGCAGATCTTTTTAAGGAGCCTTATGCTTGGGATGCCCTAAAGAGAACGCTTACAAACGGCGAGTCAAGGCCAGAAAATATAGGTCAGGAATACCTGCTTTTCCCAACTGTTACATTAAGGCCTGAGGCAATTCCCATAGATGTTAAGGTTATCCTTATCGGAAACCCCTATATCTACAGCCTGCTAAATGTGTATGATGAAGATTTCAAGAAACTTTTTAAGGTCAAAGTCGATTTTGATGTAGAGATGGACCGGAACGCCCAAAACATTAAAAAATATGCTCAGCTGATATCAGACATCGTAAAAACAAGGGGACTTTTGGACTTTAATCCGGACGGTGTTGCCGAGATTATAGACTACAGCTCCCGCCTTGCAGAAGACAAGACAAAACTTTCCACAAGATTTAATGAAATCCTAGATGTGCTTTATGAAGCAAGCACCTGGGCTCAGCTTGCCGAAAAGAGCATCGCAGACAAGGAAGATGTAGAAAAGGCTGTGGCAGAAAAGGTCTACCGCTCCAACCGCATAGAAGAACGCCTGCTTTCTGCGATTCAAAGAGGAGAAATACTGGTAGACACAGAAGGCACTGCTGTCGGCCAAGTTAATGGGCTTTCGGTGCTAGATACTATAGACTACATCTTCGGCCAGCCTTCTCGCATTACCGCAAGAGCGTATCTTGGAAATTCCGGTGTGGTGAACATCGAACGGGAAGTAAAGATGAGCGGCAAGATTCACGACAAAGCTGTTATGATACTGACAGGCTATCTGGGCGAAAAGTATGCAAAGGATATACCTCTTAGCATATCTGCAAGCCTTACCTTTGAACAAAACTACGGTGGAGTGGAAGGCGACAGCGCAACTTGCGCGGAACTTATCGCACTGCTTTCTGCCATATCTTCGGTGCCTGTGCGTCAGGATATAGCGGTTACAGGTTCACTTGACCAGCACGGAAGGATTCAGCCGGTAGGCGGCACTACTTACAAAATAGAAGGTTTTTATCATGCATGCAAGCTCAAGGGGCTTACCGGAACCCAAGGTGTTGTAATTCCCTGCCAAAACATTACAAACCTCATGCTAAAACCTGAGGTGGTATCGGCTGCCGAAGAAGGAAAGTTCCATATTTATGCTGCCGAGACCTTTGATGATGTTATAGAAATTATGACAGGAATGCCGGCAGAGGAATTTCACGGCAAGGTCAAAGAATCCTTGAAGAACATGGCTGAAAACGCCAAGAAATTCGTCGCAGGTGAGAAATAACACTGCTTTTAGATATTACATTTGTGTTACATTTTGTCAAAAATGTTGACCACTTACCTGACCGATGCTATAATATTGCTAGATGCGGGACATTGACACCTTGATAAAAGTTAAAGTTTCTCTTTAACTTTCAATTTCGGCGAGCAATTATAAATCAACACGTAATGTTACATTTATAATTGCTCTGTTTCAGTGTTTCATGGCCCTTCAATGTTTTCAATAACTATTTGGAAAGGGAGGGAGATAACACCGAGAGGAATGTAAAATGCCTTTATCTGGAATTTAGTAATATCTCTTAAAATTAAAAGGAGGATTTGAGTATGAAGAAAGCAAAAAAATTACTTGTCACCCTATTAGTATTCGCGTTTGTGCTCAGCACATTCACAGTAGGGTTTGCAGCTACTTCTTCTTCAGCAAAAGTAACTGATGAGAATCTACCCAAAGAAGTAGTAAGAGCAATGGCCCTCGGATACTTAAAGGGCGACGACCAAGGCAATCTAAACTTAGACAAACCCATCACAAGAGCAGAGGCCCTGGCTATAATTATCAGAATCTCAGGCCTGGAAACTTCTGCAGACTTAATGAAGGGACAGACTAAGTTTGCCGATGTAAACGCCGATCCCTCTCTACAGTGGGCAACAGGCTACATAAATCTGGGAGTGGGCCAGGGAATTATCAACGGCTATCCTGATGGAACATTCAGAGGAAACGCCAATGTAACATATGCCGAAATGGCAAAAATGCTTATATATGCCATGAACTACGGCGTAACAGTGGAAGGCGCACCATGGCCTGCAGGCGTAATGGGCAAAGCCGATGATCTAGGACTGTTTGACGATGTCAACGCATCACCTGATGTTCCTGCAATCCGCGGCGATGTTGTAATGATGATTGACAACTCCTTAACCGTTGCACATCTAAAGCAAACCGGTTATGGCGATCTAAAGCAGTATGAAGAAGATCCCGATACAACCTTCCTATCCAAGATGAAAATCGACGAACTGGAAGATGCAAGAGTCACAGCAATAGCAAGAGTAGACAGCACACTTGAAGACGACGAAATCGAACTTACAACATATGACAGCAAAGGTAACGTAGAAGATTCCGATGTCTACACACTCTTAACCGACGAAACACCCGAAGCATTGTTTGGACTTAAAGTTGATGCATGGATTAACGATGATGATGAGATAGTATTTGTAGATGTTGCAACAGATGCTAAAGATATACTACTTGACACAGTAGAAGGAACACCTGCAAAAGACGAAATCGAACTTAAAGTTGCAGACGACACATTTGATGTAGTAACTGACGCAGAAGCTTATGTAAACTTCAGCACAGTAGCAGATTTTTCAAAGCTTGAAGCAGGTATGTATGGTAAATTCGTTCGCGAAAGCGGCAAGATTGCATTTGCAAACTTGTTTGACTTCGACAAGAAAGGCATAGTAACAGAAGTTGACAAGAACGTTATAAGCTTCGTCGATGCTACAAATGGCGACGATGACGAAATAGATCTTGACGACTATGATGATGTATATGTTTACAATCCTGACTTTTCAAAAGCAGATGTAAAAGACATCAAAGAATACTCAGCTATCTTCTTCTGGGAAGATGATGACGAGATCAACATCGTAGTAAAGAACGATTCAGTAGAAGGCAAAGTTGACGCTGTAAAAGCAGATTCCATCAAAATTGATGGCACCTGGTATGACAAAGGCGACGATGCCATAGTTACCCTTGACAAAGGCGACAACTATGATGTATGGGAAGACAACAATGGTTTAGATATCGTTGAAGACTTTGTTGATGAAGATGTAACAGCAGTTCTCGACCTCAATGGTGAAGTAATGCTGGTTACAGGCGCAGCCAAAGCCACCAGTGGCGATCTCTATGGCATAGTAACATATGCAAAAGACGGCAGATATGTCACACTTACAGTCTTTAACAAAGACGGTGAAGAAGTAGACTATACAGCCGAAAGCTCAAACGAATTTAGAGATTTAGTTGGCTTAGACTACTATGCAACAGGAAGCAACGTTGAGTATGCAGCACTAAAATACAAACTTACATCCGACAGTGAAATTGCCAAAGAAAAATCAGTAGTTGCCGAAATAAAGGGCACTGATTGTACAGATGCCTATCCTGCAAATACTCCGACCACCAGTTTGCTTAACAGTGAAGTATTTGAAGGAAACCTTAAAAAAGGCAGTGACAAGAAAAATATTACAGTCGGCACTAAAACCTTCTATATCGCAAGTGATACAGTAATCATGCAGGCATTAAACACTGATGGCGAACTTGATCCATCACTTATAACCGTAGATAAGTTCGTTTCACTCTCGATAGAGAATAATAATGAAGCAGTTGTATTCGGAGAAAACGGCAAAGATGCAAAGTTTATCGTAATGCTAAATAAAAACTTTGAAGGCGCAGAAGAAGATCTCTATTATGGCGTAGTAACTGACAAGCCTTACAAATCCGGCGGCTCATACTATGCAACAATCAATGTCTTCGGCGAAGGCGAAAAAGACTACAAGATAGATGATGCAGCAGACTTTCCGAAAGCCAAAGTTGTTTGCTTCAAATTCAACAACAAGGGCGAAGCAACAATTTATGAAGATGCGGTAACAAACAAAGAATATTCTTATGATGATGGCTATGTAACAATAGGCAGTGACATCTACAAAGTAGACAGCTCAGCAATACTCTACAGCCTAGATGGTAGTGATATTGACAAGAAGATAAGCAGAACCGCTCTCAAGGATTACACATATATCAATTACGTCTTAGATGACAGTAATGTAATCGTTGCAGCAACAGTAAGCGGAAAAGCTACAGGTGAAGAGGAAACACCAATAGCAGAAGGAACGGTAACTTATATTGATGATAGTGATAAAGCTATAACTAGTGATCTAACATTAGCTCCAACAGATACACAAGTGATAAATGTACTATACAAAAATGATTCAAATAAATTAGTTTCATTAGAAGCTGATGCTGCTAAGCTTTATGTTGAAGATAGTGATGGTAATGAAGTAATGAGTGAAAAAAATACAGCTCTAGAACTTAACCCAGGAGTTTCAAAAGAGTTATTTACTGACTTAACATTAGCAATTGATTCAACTAAAGCAGCAACTGATAAGTTACACCCAGGTAAAGCATATACAGTGAAGCTACTTCTTAATGGCGAGTTACAAGAAGAAACTTTAGATGTATATGTTAAAGATAATGATGCAAGACTTAAGTCCTTCACAATCTTAGGTGCAGATGTTAGTATGACTAATACAGACAATACTGATGAAACACTAACATTAAGTTTACCATTCACAGGAACAGACTTAACAAAATTAACAAGTAAAGATGTAGTTGTTGAAACACAGTTTGGAAATACTGCTGTAGTAGAAGTTACACCAGCAGCAGATAATACTACTACAGATGATGCAACAGTAAAAGTAACAGTAACGGCTGAAGATGGAACTACTACTAAAGTTTATACTGTAACAGTTTCTAAAGCTACAGCAAGTGATGATACCACATTAAAATCAATTACAGTTGGCGGAGTTGTTTATACTTCACCATCGCCAAATACTGCAGTAACTTTACCTGCTGGAACAACAGAAACTCCTGAAGTAACAGCAGTAGCTAACCATGCTGCAGCAACTGTAGAAATTACTGATGCAACAGATGTAACTGCAAATGATGGTACAGCTAATGTAACAACAATAAAAGTAACAGCAGAAGATGGAACTACACAAGATTACACTATTACTTTCACAGTAGCTGAGTAATCAGAACAAAACTCATCGAGAACTAACACTTCTCGATAACCAAAGAAGAACCCCGGCGGAGAAATCCAAAGGGGTTCTTTTTTGTGTGCCTTGGGGGAGGGCGAGGTGGTTGGGGGGGTGTTTTGAAAACTTTTTCTGGACTAGGTGTTGACAGGAACATTTTACCATGTTATAATTACGCTATAAGGCGAAATGAGAGTAAAGAAAAAAGAGGAGGTGTGTATATTGAGAGAGCAACATATGAGGTTTGGTGATTTTATTAAACAAAAACGCTTAAATGACCCTCGGGAGCTGACCCTTAAAGACATGTCCGAAAGATTAGGGATATCTTTGAGCTTTTTAAGCGATATTGAAAACAACCGTAGAAAACCTTTTGACAAGGACAAAATTGAAAAGTTTGCTGCCGAGCTTAACCTATCAGCTGAAGACAAGGCAACAATGTATGATTTGGCTGCCCGGGATCGTAGAGAAGTTCCTTCTGATATTGAAGACATTATGATGTATAGCGAAATTGGTGATATGGCAAGACTTGCCCTAAGGCAGTCAAACGCCGGAGTAATTGATGAAGAGGACTGGAAAACATTTATCCGGGAAATTGAAAAGAAGAAGGAGGGAAAGAATGATTGAATTCAAGTGGAGCAAAGTAGACAAGAACAATAATAATACCCCCATTATAAAAGACGCTGAAATTGACGATCTTGCCGAAATGCTGCTTGAGGATTACAAGCCGCAACTACTAAAAGAGCCTACACCAATTAATCACCTACATTTTCTGGAATCGTATTTAGGAGCCAATATTGAATTTATGGACATCTATTATGAAGGTAAACCAATCTGGGGTGCTACAGCTTTCAATGATGAAGAATACCTAAAAGTGTTTGACCGAGAAAACTATCGCACTGGATTTAGGAAGTTAACGAGCCGAACTGTTGTAATCGATAACTATGTAATGAAGGAAGGTAAAGAGGGTTTAGGACTTTTCACAGGGCTACATGAAGGAGGCCATTTATGGCTTCATCCTGGTGTCTTTACTGAACCTGATAATAGTGGTCAGCTTTCCTTTTTTAAAGATGAAGGGCCTAGGATAAGGCCAGTTGTATGTTGCCGCAAGGATAATATCGAAAGTTTTGGTAGAAAAAAGGTTCTTAAAACAGCCGAAGATTGGCGGGAACACCAGGCTGATTATTTTGCATCAGCCATTGCCATGCCAAAGTCTACCTTCATACCACTAGCTTTAGAAATACTTAAATCAAATGGTATTACTGATGGCCGGGTAATAACCGGAATTGATTGGCAGCACGATTGGTTCGCTGAGGTAGAATTCCCAAAGCTAATAACGGAAGCATATGGGGTATCCAAACAGGCGGCCTCGATTAAGCTACGTAAATTTGGTTTTATTGTGGCGAAGGATGATTTGCAGCCTTCCCTGTTTTAAGCTATATTTTTTTACCGTAGATTACGCTAAATGGCGTATATGGCGTAATACAAAGAATACCAGGCTATGAGTAAATCCTAGGAAACAAAAAATGAGGAGAAAGGGGGAATGCCTTTGCTATTAAAAGAGGTCCGACATACGGTCTTCAAAAATAATAAGCCGCATAATAAACTGTTGTTTAACTTGCTAATTAAAGAAGAGGCCCTTTTAATCTCAGCAAAATGCCGAGATGTTGCCGAGCCAATAAACATAAATTTAGAAACAATCCTGTCACCTTATTTAGAACCTGAAGATATAAAAACCCTAAGATGTATAGCCAAATCAATTTACAAAAAGAAACTAAAACAGGCTTCATAAATAATTAAATACCTATCAATCCCACGTGAGCTGTCTGATAGCCGGATTGAGATGAGATGTGTTTTGAGGTAATCACCTTAGCACATGTCATTTCATCCGGCCTTTTTTATTTTCCACCTATGTACATTCATCAAGCTAAGCAGGCTTTAACCTACCATCGCAGCACGTGTTTTTAGACATTTCGATATTAACCATTACATTATAGCTTTTTTATGCAGTGCCTAACAGCTTAGTAAATAATCGAGGAAAGGAGGATGCGATGATGCAGGACATCCGAAACATCAAAGGCAAATTGGTTTGCCGGATAGATGAGAAGGCTTGCATTGTTGAAATCGTGCAAAAAGGCTGCAAAACAGTAATTCATTTCAGGCCGGATGGAACGGCGAAAGTAATCAATACCACAGCAGCTTAACGGTAAACAAAACTAAATAGTAAAAAATCCGCAGAACCGCAAGACGGGCAGGATGGTACCTCATATAGGTGTCTCCTACCCGTCTTTTTGTGTTTCTACGGATTTGAGACATCGGCCTTCTGCGGATTTTCAAAATCAAATTTGAAATCCAAAGGAGGCAATAACATGTCAAGAAGTTACAAAACCAGTAAGAAGAAAAGGACTAATTACATCTACTACCCAGCCGAAGGACCAAAGATTGTAATTACTCCCGGTGAAGACGGTGTTAGCGCAACTGATATTGAGCTATTACACACCATGGATGATGAGGAAGTGGACAAGCAGCGCAGATACGATTACCGCATTACAGCTAGTCTGGATGGATACCACGATGGCGAAGGTGAAGGTGCAGATGACCGCAATCAGTATTTATCTGATTATAACTACAACCCGGAAAGAGTCTATTTAGAAAAGGAAAAGGAAGCGGAACATCTAGCTACCTTAGAAAGGCTTACAAAGGCTATGGAACACTTAACTGATAACCAAAGGGAATTATTTAAGAAAAAATATGTGGACCAAAGAACCAACACAGATATCGCCAATGAGGAAGGTGTAAGTGAGGCGGCCATTCGGAACCGACTTAAAAAAATGCATACAAAATTAAAAAAATATCTCACCTAAAAAGGGGGGTTCGAATGAGCCCTCTTTTTCGCATATAGGTGAGGGGCATAAAAACCACCCTCGGAAAGGAGATGGAAAATATGGGTCTTAAACACAAAGTCACCATCAATGTAGCAAAACCCGGGGGTGAAAAGAACCCGGTAATTCAAAGCAGTCAAAGGTCTATTCGTAGCAGACTTCTCAATTGGCTACTTGGTAAAAACATAGACTTGCTTGTAGTTACACCCGGTGAATCTGTTGAGACGGTGGAGATTAAGGAGATAAAAGAAGGGGGTGAAGACCGTGAGTAAAATCAAGCTGCTACTAGATGTGGTAGAGGATTTACGCTCTTTGGCAGATAGTATCCAGACGGTAGCAAAGGCTGTGGAAGAAGGGGAAACACATTCAACCCAGCCCGAAGAAACAGAGCCTACCCCACAAGAGATTACATTAGAAGAAGTTAGAGCAAAGCTTGCAGCACTAATGCAAAGGGGCAAACAAGCTGAAGTCAAAAAGCTCCTTAAAAAGCATGGTGGGAAAAAGCTATCGGAAATCCCTCAAAAGAACTACCCAGCACTTCTTAAAGATGCGGAGGCGGTATAAATGGTGAGCCATGCACTACTTTCTGCCTCTGGAGCCCAAAGATGGCTCAGCTGCCCACCGTCAGCACGACTGGAAGAGGCGGTAGAGGAACAAAGCAGCGAATACGCCCGGGAAGGTAGTTTTGCCCATGAGCTGGCAGAGCTTTATCTGGCTCATCACCTAGGTTTAATTAAGAAAAACGAGTTCAATAAAAGACTTGAACAACTAAGACAAAACCCCTTCTACAGCCAGGAACTAGATGATTATGTGAAAGCCTATATCGACTTTGCCATCGAGAAAATCAATGAAGCCAGATCCAGGACAAAAGATGCAGTGGTGCTTTTAGAGATGAAGCTGGATTACTCTAATTGGGTTCCAGAAGGCTTTGGCACCGGGGATTTAGTTCTAGTCAGTGATGATGTGCTGGAAGTAATAGATTTCAAGTACGGCAGAGGTATCCCAGTCTCGGCAAAGGATAATCCCCAAATGCGGCTTTATGCCTTAGGTGCTCTAAACCAGTTTGGCTGTTTATACGAAGTAAGCACTGTTCGAATGACCATCGTGCAGCCAAGATTAGATAGTATCAGCATCGATGAAATGACGGTGGATGATCTTATGCATTGGGCTAATGAAACCGTAAAAGAAACAGCAGAGAAAGCCTTTAAGGGCGAGGGTGAGTTTAAGGCTGGTGAGCATTGCCGCTTTTGTAGGGTGCGATCCATCTGCCGGGCTAGAGCAGAAGCAAATATGAAGATAGCCTGCTATGACTTTAAACAACCTCCACTTCTAACAGATGAAGAGATTGTAGAAGTGCTAGATGCAGCAGACGAATATCTGAAGTGGATTTCGGATGTACAAGGTTATGCGCTAGATCAGGCAGTCAATAACGGTAAAAAATGGCCTGGATACAAGTTGGTGGAAGGGCGAAGTTATCGCAGGTATGTAGACCAAGCCAAGGTAGCAGAGGCGTTAACGTCTGCTGGATATAGTGAAGAACAGATTTATGAAAAAGTCCTACTAGGCATAACCAAGATGGAAAAAGCCGTAGGCAAGAAACAATTTAATGAGCTTTTAGCAGGGCTAATAGAAAAACCCCCAGGGAAAGTGAAATTAGCACCGGAGTCAGATAACAGACCTGCTGTTAAAAGTGCAGCAGAGATTGATTTTAAGGAGGAAATATAGATGAAAGTAGTTACTGGAAAGGTTAGATTTTCTTACGCCAATGTGTGGGAACCAAAATCGGTAAACGGCAGCGACCCTAAATACTCAATATCGTTAATCATTCCTAAGAGCGATAAAAAGACCATTGAAAAGATTAAAGCTGCCATTGAAGGAGCCAAGAAGGAAGGTATTGCTAAGCTGGGTGGTAAAATACCGGCCAATTTGAAAACACCCTTAAGAGATGGGGATACCGATAGGCCCGATGATGAGGCTTATGCTAACAGCTATTTCGTTAATGCCAATAGTTTTGTAAAGCCAGGTATCGTAGATAGGAACGTTGAGCCAATTTTAGACCAGACCGAGTTCTATAGTGGTTGCTATGGTAGAGCAAGTATTGTCTTTTATGCCTACAACGTCAACGGCAATAAGGGTATAGCTGCAGGACTTCAAAACCTACAAAAGCTGGAAGATGGAGAGCCTTTAGGCGGTAAGGCAAGGCCAGAAGATGATTTTGAAGCTATGGATGATGATGAGGACCTTCTAGGGTAAAGACATGAAGACGCTATCTATTGACATTGAAACCTATTCTAGCGTAGACCTCAGTAAGGCTGGGGTTTACGCTTACGTTCAAGCTGAGGATTTTGAAATACTTTTACTAGCTTATGCCTTTGATGATAAACCTGTTGAAATAGTGGATTTGGCCAGCGGTGAAAGCATCCCTGATGATGTGGCAGGGGCCATTACAGATCCCAGCATAATTAAAACTGCCTTTAATGCCAACTTTGAAAGAACCTGTTTAGCAAAGCATTTTAATAAACCAATGCCAGCAGAAGAGTGGCGGTGCAGCCAAGCCCATGCCTTGACTTTGGGATTGCCAGCAAGCCTAGAAAAGGTGGCCAAATGTCTAAACCTAGCTAACCAAAAGATGAGCGAAGGGAAAGCCCTTATTAGATACTTTTCCATGCCTTGTAGACCCACTAAAGCAAACGGCGGTCGTACACGTAATCTTCCGGAGCATGATTCAAAGAAGTGGGATACCTTTAAAGCCTACTGCAAACAGGACGTAGAAGTGGAGCGTTCTATTCGGGAAAGGCTAAAGAATTACCCTATGCCAAATAAGGAGTTAAAGCTGTGGTTTTTAGATCAGGCCATTAATGATTACGGCGTAAGGGTTGATATAGGGTTAGTGGAAAATGCAGTTCTCTGTGATGAAATACACCAAAGGGAACTATTAGACGAAGCCATCCATTTAACTGGGCTGGAAAACCCTAATAGCCCGGCCCAGCTAAAGGCATGGCTGGAAAACAATCATGGTATTCAAATAGATAGTTTATCTAAGGGGAAAGTGGAGGAACTTTTAAAGACAACTAACCACCCCACCGTTACTAGGGTATTGGAGCTTAGGCAAGATATGTCCAAAACTTCAGTTAGGAAATATGAGGCTATGGATAGGGCCATAGGTGAAGATGGCCGGATAAGGGGACTCCTCCAATACTATGGAGCAAACCGGACAGGTCGGTGGGCAGGTAGATTAGTCCAGGTGCAAAATCTCCCCCGGAACAATATGAGGGATTTAAATCTTGCTAGAAAGCTTTTATTAGCTGGGGATTATGAAAGCTTAGAACTGTTATTTGATTCAGTACCAGATGTTTTATCCCAACTCATTAGAACAGCTTTTATACCGTCAAAGGGACATCGCTTTATAGTATCAGACTTTTCCGCCATTGAAGCAAGAGTTATCGCTTGGTTAGCCGGGGAAAGCTGGGTGATTGATACCTTTAAAGACCATGGCAAGATTTATGAAATGACTGCAAGTCGAATGTTTGGGGTACCTATGGAGCTTATCGCAAGGGGCAATCCAGAGTATGAACTAAGGGAAAAAGGTAAATTGGCAACTTTAGCCTGTGGTTATCAGGGCAGTGTCGGAGCCTTAAAAGCTATGGGAGCCTTAAACATGGGTCTTGAGGAAGAGGAGCTACCGGAGATTGTAGCTGCTTGGCGAAAATCCAATCCAAACATAGTCAAGCTCTGGTGGGATGTGGAAGATGCAGCAATAAGAGCTGTAAAAAATAAAGCAGCAGTCAATATGCGGTATGGCCTTAAATTCTATTACCGAAGCGGAGTGTTATTTATAAGGCTCCCATCCGGCAGAAGCTTAGCTTATGTAAGGCCAAGGATTGAAATAGATACAAGGTTTAATAAAGAAAAGCTCACCTATGAAGGTATCAGAGTAGGAAATACCTGGGGCAGGATTGATACCTACGGCGGGAAATTGACGGAGAATATTATTCAAGCAATCGCCAGGGATTGTCTAGCCAAATCCCTATTACGACTTGCTGCTGCTGGGTATAAAATTGCCTTCCATGTCCATGACGAAGTGGTGCTTGATGTTCCCAGTGGCTTTGGTTCCCTTAAAGAAGTGAAAGAGATTATGAGCGAGGATATTGACTGGGCACCGGGATTACCACTTAAGGCAGAGGGATTTGAAACGGATTATTACATGAAAGATTGAGAGGTGTTGGATATGACTAACATTAAAGTGTTTAACCATAAGGAGTTTGGTGAGTTAAATATTTTAGTTATTGATAACAAGGAGTATTTCCCGGCAACGGAATGTGCCAGGATACTGGGATATGTAAACCCAAAGGATGCAGTAAACAGGCATTGTAGGTGGGTAGCGAAATACGACCTACCCCATCCACAGAGTCCGGATAAGACCATATTGATGAACTTTATCCCCGAAGGCGATCTTTACCGCTTGATCGTCCGCTCCAACTTACCATCCGCACAACGGTTTGAAAAATGGGTGTTTGATGAAGTGTTACCTTCTATTAGAAAATACGGCCTGTATGCTACTGATGCGCTCATCGATGAGGTCTTGAGTAACCCTGAATTCGGAATAAAGGTGCTTACAGAATACAAAAAGGCTAAAGAAAAAGCCAGACAGCTGGAGTTGGAAAACGCCAAACATAAACAGATTATTGGCGAGTTAAGACCTAAAGCATCTTACTATGATTTGATTTTACAGAACAAATCATTAGTTCCTATTACTAAAATTGCCAAGGATTACGGGATGTCAGGCCGAGCCATGAATAAGCTGCTCCATGAGTTAGGGGTGCAGTATAAGATGGGCAACACTTGGCTTTTATACCAGGACTATGCCGATCAAGGTTATACCCAGTCCAAGACCCACACCATTGATGCTGAAAAAAGCGTGATGCATACCTACTGGACGCAGAAGGGCAGGCTGTTCCTCTATGACCTTTTGAAAAACGAGAGAGGTCTGCTGCCGATGATTGAACGCAAAATCGCTTAAAGGAGGGAAGAAACGATGGGAAAAATTAACCCTGAGTATTACAAGATGGGCGGTATAGAAACCATTAATTTCATCAAAGCCAAGCTCACCGAGGAGCAATTCAAAGGTTACCTAGCAGGGAACGCCATTAAGTACCTTTCCCGCTTTGAACACAAGGCTGGGGAAGAAGATTTACAGAAGGCCCAGTGGTATTTGAATCGGATGCTCATGGATCAAAAGAGGAGAAGGCCGGTCATATATATCTGCTCTCCCTTGAGAGGCGAGGTGGAAAGGAACATCAAAAGAGCCATCAGCCTCTCCAGATACATCTACAGCCAGGGCGGTATACCTCTAGCACCCCATGTCATCTTTACTACTTTCCTAGATGATGAAATCCCTGAAGAGAGAGCAGCCGGGATGGAAATGGGCTTGGAGCTTTTAAGGGTGTGTGATGAACTATGGGTCTTTGGTGAGAGGATTTCAGAAGGGATGGCTGGTGAAATCAAAAGAGCCAAATCATTAGGCCTTACAGTTAAAAGGTTTAACAGCAGGCTGGAGGTGATGGCTTTATGACTAACACCATCGCCGAAGCTGCCAGGCAGATGCTTAAACGGGGCTGGCACTGCACACCTTTAAAGCCTAGAGATAAAAAACCAATAGAGGATAACTGGAACAAACACCTTATCGGGGAAGATGAAATCGACAGCGTCTTTACCCCGGACCATAACATCGGCCTACTCTTGGGAGAGCCTTCAGATTGGATTGTAGATATTGATTGCGATACACCAGAGGCGGTTATTACAACCAGCTACCTAATGCCAGATACCGAGCTTTCCTTTGGCAGAGAAAGCACAGGACGAGCACATCTTTTGTATCGCTGCCCTGGCGCACAGACAGCCAAGTTCCAAGACCCTATTAACGATGACACAATTTTAGAAATCAGAAGTACTGGCGGCCAGACTATGGTCCCACCTTCAATCCATCCCTCAGGCGAAAAAGTGACCTGGATGGGTAAAGGTAAGCCCAAAGAACTAGCCAATGTTGAATTGCAAAAAGCAGCTAGGCTTTCAGCAGCGGCTGCTTTACTGGCCAAACATTGGCCCAAGGAAGGCACTCGTCAGGATGCGGCCTTGCACCTTTCTGGTGCTTTGGCCCATGCCGGCTGGAGCCTGGAGGATATAAAAGGATTTATAGAGGCCGTGGTGGATGCTGCCAAAGATGATGAAGCGGATATGCGCCTTAAAGCAGTAGGCTACGCTATAGATAAACTCCAGAAAGGAATGCCAGTTAGTGGCTGGCCAAAGCTTGCCGGAATAGTAGGAGATAAAATTGTAGGCCGGATGCGGGAGTGGATGGGTATTAGCTCAGCGGCTAGTGATTTTGGCAGTGGAATATTTCGCCGCACAGATACAGGAAACGCCGAGAGACTAGTATTTCACCACGGGGAGGAACTTCGCTATTGCTACCAATTGGGTAAATGGCTCATTTGGAACGGCAAGCACTGGGAAGTAGACGATAGTGGTGAGATTTACCGCAAAGCCAAAGATACCGTGCGCCGCATTGGAGCAGAAGCCATGCAAATTTACGATGAAACTGAACGCCGGGCCATGCTCAAATGGGCTATCACCTCAGAGTCCCGCACTAGGCAAAGAGATATGATCACCCTGGCCGAAAGCCATCTACCGGTGGCTCAAGACCAGCTGGATACTGACCCGTGGCTCTTAAATGTGCAAAACGGCATTTTAGATTTAAGGATAGGAAAGCTCCTGCCTCACAGGAGAGAACAGATGATAACTAAAATTTGCCCTGTAGCCTATCGGGACACTACGAGTGAGATATGGGAGAGTTTCTTAAAACGGGTATTACCAGACCCTGAAGTGCGGGCTTTTGTCCAACGGGCTGTAGGTTACAGCTTAACCGGGGATTGCGGCGAAGAAGTACTCTTTTTCCTCTACGGCACAGGGCGTAACGGTAAAAGTAAATTTATTGAAGCTATCCAGTATGTCATGGACGATTATGCCAGCACCACCCGGCCTGAAGTGTTTATGGAGAAAAAACACGATACTATCCCAGTGGAGCTGGCGGCTCTCAAAGGAGTGCGCTTTACCAGTACCGTGGAAACCGGCTACGGCCAGCGCTTTGCCGAAAGCTTGATTAAACAAATAACTGGTGGGGATGAAGTGCAAGTGCGCTTTATGCGCCAGGACCCTTTTACCTACAAACCTCAATTTAAAATTTGGTTGGCCAGTAACAACAAACCGGATATCAGAGGCCGGGACCAAGGCATCTGGTCCAGGATTATGTTAATCCCTTTTACAGTAACTATTCCTCCAAAAGAGCGAGATAAACAGCTAGGAGAGAAGCTCAAAAAAGAAGGGGAGGCCATTTTGGCTTGGGCGGTAAAAGGGTGTCTGGCTTGGCAAAATGAGGGTCTCAATCCACCCCGTCAGGTGCTGGAGGCAGTAAGCGAATACCAAGAAGAGACAGATAGACTAGGTGAATTCTTTGAGGACTGCTGCAGCTTAAATCCTTTAGCTAAAACCACCACTAGGGATTTATATAGTGCTTATGAAATGTGGTGTGCAGATAACGGTGAAACACCGGTAAGAAAAAACACCTTCTCAAGGATGCTAAGGGAGCGTGGGTTTGCACGGGTGCGAATTGGACGTACCAGTGATAGAGGCTGGCAAGGGATTAAACTGGGCAAGAAAACACCTCCGAGTACTGGTGAAGTTTTTGATATTTTAAACTAAAGATTTCACAGCAGACGGTGCAGACGGCGAAATTGGGGTTTGTTTCTGATGGGAAGAAACTTAAAACAAACTCTTAAAAAGGTGTCGGTGGTGTCTGCAGACAGCCCTGACGGTAAAATCGGGATTATATTAAAGAGCTTAAATTATCCGCTCAAAGCTGGAAAGAGGTGTCTGTAGCGTCGGTTTGTATCCTAAAATATGTAAAATGCAGACACACAGACGCTAACAGACCAGAATTTCTATATAACTCTCATGTAGTTATTTTTCTATAGTGTAATAGTAAAAAGTGTGTCAATAGGTGTCTGTGTGTCTGCTTAAAAGACCGACGGCACAGACACTAAAAATAGAGTTGACATTGTGATTTTAAGATGAACTGATTGAACTTGGAAAATGATGTCGGCAGTGTCGCTAGGGATAGGTGGTTCAATTGAGGGAAAAAGAAATCGAATCAAAATTGAAAAAGGAAGTTGAAAAGGTAGGTGGGCTGGCCTTGAAGTTTATCTCTCCGGGAATGGCCGGTGTGCCAGACCGAATTGTGCTTCTGCCCTATAAAGTGATAGCTTTTGTGGAGCTTAAGGCACCAGGTGAGAGATTGAGACCCTTACAGCTTAAAAGAAAAGAGCAGCTAGAGAAATTAGGCTTTAAGGTTTATGTTATAGATTCCATTCAAGCGGTGGATGTTTTTATGGGGGAGGTGGTGGGATGAAGTATATTCCTTACGATTATCAAGAATACGCCTTGGATTTTATCTTAAATCAAAAGGCAGCAGGGATATTTTTAGATTGTGGGTTAGGGAAAACAGTAATTACCCTAACGGCTATTGTAGAGCTTATGCATAACCGCTTTGAAATAACCCGGTCTTTGGTAATAGCCCCTCTTCGGGTTGCAGAAAATGTGTGGGATGTTGAAGTAAAGAAATGGGATCATCTAAAACACCTCCGTATTTCAAAAGTGCTGGGTTCAAAGGAAGAACGCATCCAAGCTCTAAATACTACCGCCGACATCTATGTTATAAATCGGGAAAATGTTAAATGGTTGGTTGATTACTACAAAAAAGACTGGCCTTTTGACATGGTGGTGTTAGACGAACTATCTAGCTTTAAGTCTCCCAAAGCTCAAAGGTTTAAGGCACTACGCAAGGTGAGGCCCTTTTGTAAGCGGGTGGTGGGTCTTACTGGCACTCCCGCTCCCAACGGACTTATTGATCTATGGTCCCAAGTTTACCTTTTAGATAGCGGCAAAAGGCTAGGTAAAACCATAACCGGTTACCGAGAACGTTACTTCTTACCTGATAAGCGCAATCGCTATGTGGTCTTTTCCTATAAGCCAAAAGAAGGTGCAGAGGAAGCTATCTACAAAAAGCTATCGGATATCTGCATCAGTATGAAAAGCGGAGATTACTTGAACATCCCAGAGCGCATAGATAACACCATATCTGTAGAGCTACCACCAAAGGCCATGGAGCAGTACCGGAAATTAGAGCGAGACTTATTACTTCCATTACTAGATGGTGATGTGGTAGCCGGAAGTGCTGCAGTATTAACAAATAAACTTTTACAGATGACCGGTGGAGCAGTTTATGACGAAGATGGCGGAGTCCAAGTCCTTCATGATGAAAAGCTTAAAGCTTTAGAGGATTTGGTAGAGGCGGCTAATGGTAAACCTGTTCTAGTCTACTATGCTTATCGCCATGAACAGAAGCGGATACAAAAACACCTGGACTGCCGGGTGCTGGATAAGCCTAAAGATATAGCCGATTGGAACAAAGGCGAAATACCGGTGATGCTGGCTCATCCCGCCTCCGCTGGCCATGGGTTAAATCTTCAAGATGGCGGCAGCAACATTATCTGGTTTGGACTGCCTTGGAGTTTAGAGCTATATCAGCAGGCTAATGCTCGCATCCACCGGCAAGGTCAGAAAAACACTGTAGTTGTCCATCATCTGGTAGCTAAAGGAACCATTGATGAAGACGTAATGCAGGTATTGAGAAATAAAGAAGCTGGGCAAGAGGCTCTGCTTAATGCAGTTAAAGCTAGGATAAGAAATGTTTACCCGGAGGTGATCTGATGAAGGATTGTTTTGCTTATAAACATAACGGTTGCACTGCCTTAAAAGTGAGAAATTGTGAAGGCTGCAGTTTCTATAAAACAAAAGAGCGGTATCAGTTAGACAGGCAGTTGGCAATGGAGAGGATACTCTCTTTAGATAAACGGCTGCAAGACCATATCAATGAAACCTACTACGGTGGGAAAATGGGAGGTGCTATTCATGAAAGCTAAAGAGTATTTATCTCAAGCCTTATGGCTTAACCAGAGGATAGATAATAAACTGGAACAACTGGAAAGATTAAAGGCAATGGCCATGCGGGTAACTGTAAACATTACTCAAGAGAAAGTATCCGGCGGCAATAATGAAAGAAGTCCGATGGAAAAAACCATTGCCAAGATTATCGATTTGGAAAGAGAAATTAACGGGGAGATAGACCAGCTTATCAATTTAAAACAAGAAATCCTAGAAACTATCGGTTTAGTAGATGACCCTATCGCTCAGCTTCTCTTGGAGATGCGGTACATCAACAGAAGGACTTGGGGGGAGATTGCTGGGGAATTAGGGTATAGTGACCGAGGAATTCATAAAATCCATGGTCGAGCCTTAAAAGAAATTGATGAAATACGAAAAAGTGCAGTAAAGTGCAGTGAAGTGCACACCCAACATATGATATAGTATAAAGTGTAGAGGTATAGAAAATCAAGAGCACCAGATGCTGTTTGCATAGGCCCAAGGGATAGATCGTTTCGACTCCCGGGAAACGCAGCATTCTTGAGAACCCTTGGAGGTGAAGTCCCCAGGGTTTTTTCTATACCCCAAAAACAAAAAACACCTCTTCAAATAAAATTTCTATTTGTCATATTTGTGGATGAATAATTGGTTGCAAATATGACAACACTAGAATATAATATAACTAAAGGGAGGTGTGACTATGTTAAATTTTGAATTGGTAGGTAAAAGATTTAGCGAGTTACGAAATAAGAGTGGTTATACACAAAGTATGGTTGCTGAATATTTAGATGTGGACCAAAGCTACATTTCTAAATGTGAAAAAGGTGAAAGACAGTTTAGTGCAGATATAATTGAAAAAGCAGCTGAACTGTTTGGATGTACTGTGGACTACTTTATAAAGGAGTCCTGTGAATTTACAGAAATGCCAATAGCTCTTAGGGCAAAGAGTGTCACAACTGAGGATTTAAATACCATAGCCGCCATTAATAAAATAGCACTTAATTTACGCTTTATGGAAGGCCTGCTTACGGGGGAGGAATAAAATTTGAAAGAAAAGATTGAATTAAATGCTGAGGCCATAAGTTTAAGAAAAGAATTTGGTGAGGATGCTAACTCCCCAATCAATATATTCTCCCTCATTCATAACAATGATGATTTAACTATAGTTTTTTATCCCATGAGTGATCGGGTGAGTGGGATTTGTATTAGGGATGGCAAAAATAAGATTATTGGGGTTAACTCCACTTCTACCCATGGCAGGCAGCGATTTACAATAGCCCATGAGCTTTATCATTTGTATTTTCATGAAGACTTTGAAAGTATTGTTTGTTTCACGGATCTTGAAATGAGTAAGTCTCCTAGGGAAAAAGAAGCAGATATGTTTGCATCATATTTTCTAGCACCCTATGAAGCCCTGGCCTATTTTATAAGAAGGCAACTTGGAAAAGAAAAACAAGAGCTCGACATAGAAGATGTTGTGAGAATAGAACAGCATTTTGGTATGAGTAGGCAGGCGATGCTATGGAGATTAATAAATGATGGCTATCTAGAACCTGAGAAAGCCGAAACTATGAAAACAGGCATAATAGTTTCAGCAAGGAAACTTGGCTATGATGATACCCTATACACACCCACACCAGAAGATAAGCAATATGCTACTTTTGGCAAATATATTAGGTTAGCTGAGGAATTAAAAGATAGGGAACTTGTATCAACCGGTAAATATGAAGAACTATTACTAAATGGCTTTAGGGCTGATATTGTTTATGGGTTTGATACGGAAGAGGAAGAAAGATATGACTAGTAAACTGTTTTTTGATGCAGATTGCCTGTCTGCTTTTTTGTGGGTGAGTAGGGAGGATATTTTATTTGAGCTGTATCCAGAGAAAATAGTATTACCTAAACAGGTTTATGATGAACTTTGCCATCCAAGTATTCCTCACTTTAAACGAAAAATGGATCAGTTTGCACAAAAGGATAGACTTTCTATCAAAGAAATTTTATTGGATACTGAAGAGTACCATTTGTATTATGAACTAGCATTTTCTCCTCCGAAAGGTGAAGCTGTAATAGGTAAGGGTGAGGCAGCAGCGATTGCTTTGGCAAAAACCTATAATGGGATAATAGCCAGCAGCAACTTCAGGGATGTGGCCAAATACGCAAGAAAGTATAATTTAGAGCATATGGGAGCAGGAGATATTTTAGTAGCGGCATTTAATACAGGACATATAGATGAGGCGGAAGGGAATAATATTTGGCATGACATGCTAGGAAAAAGAAGAGTGCTGCCAAGACCTACCTTTACCGAATATCTAAGAACAGTTAAGTAATGACGCACTTATACTCAAATAATCATAGCCTTAGAGCATCTAGCTTTGGGGCTTTTTCTATGCCCAATTTTAGAGGTGGAAGTAAAATGAATAAATGTAAAGATTGTATCTGGGGAACCTGGTATGCCTCTAACAAGGTGTACTGCATGTTCCCCTTTTGTATTAAGGAAGATGAAAAGGTGATTAAGGATGCCAAGGAAACCAAAGAAACCCTGCGGCCATCCAGGCTGCCCTGAATTAACTGAAGGAAGGTATTGTAAAAAACACCAAAGGGAAATTGATAGACAATACAACAAAAGAAACAGGCCTTATCAAAGGCTTTATAACACTAGCCACTGGCAAAGGCTACGGAAACAAGTCCTATCCAAGCAGCCACTTTGTGTTATCTGTCTTAAGGATAAGAGGATTACCCCAGCAAGAGTGGTGGATCATGTTAAACCCCATAAAGGTGATGAAGTCTTGTTCTTTGATATAGGTAACCTACAACCCCTCTGCAAGTCCTGCCATGATAGGAAGACTGCTAAAGAGGATGGCAGATGGAAAAGAAAAGTTTATACCTACTGATGTTACAGATTGTGTAGCAGCTGATGCAGGGGTAGGGGCGGTCTAATTTTCTAAAATGGGGCTGGGCCACAGCGGCGGCGGGCCCTCACGCAAGAATTCGCAAAATTCGAGGGTGGGGGTATAGGCGGCAAAAGCTCAATTTTACAGGATTTTTTAGTTTCAAAAGAGGTTAAAAACAAGGAGGAAAAGGAGGGGGCTATTTTTGGACATACAGAAGATACCAATAGAAAAAATAAACCCAGCTAAATACAATCCCAGAAAAGATTTAAAGCCAGGAGATCCGGAATATGAAAAGCTTAAAAAGTCCATAGAAACCTTTGGCTATGTGGAACCCATTGTCTGGAATAAACAGACGGGAAACATTGTCGGTGGTCACCAGAGATTAAAAATATTACAACATCAGGGTCATACGGAGATTGAGTGTGTGGTAGTGAATCTGGATGAAACAGAAGAGAAGGCCTTAAATGTGGCCCTAAATAAAGTCAGTGGTGAATGGGATTTACCAAAGCTGGCGGATTTAATCAGCGAGCTGGACAATGGAATATTCGATATTAGTTTAACTGGATTTGATGCCGCTGAGATTGAAGATCTGTTTTCTAAAGTTCACGATAAAGATGTTAAAGAAGATGACTTTGATGTAGATGAAGCTTTGAAAGAACCGGCTATTAGTAAGCCAGGAGACCTCTGGTTGTTGGGTCGTCATCGGCTACTTTGTGGTGACAGCACGAAAGCGGAAACCTATGAAAAATTATTGGATGGTAAGAAGGCCAATCTGGTAGTAACGGACCCGCCGTATAATGTCAATTTCACCGCTGGTAAGGAAAATGAACGTCTTATTAAAAACGATAACCAGAAGGACCAGGAATTTTATCAGTTTCTACTAGCAGCTTTTAAGAATATTTACCATGCTCTTGCTGATGGTGGGGCTCTATACGTTTTCCATGCTGACACGGAAGGGCTTAATTTTAGAAACGCTGTGCGGGAGGTTGGCTTTCATCTTTCCGGGGTCTGTATTTGGGTTAAGGATTCTTTGGTACTAGGTAGGAGCGATTACCAGTGGCAACACGAGCCCATAATCTATGGCTGGAAACCTACCGGTAGGCACAGATGGTATGCAGACCGTAAGCAAACAACGGTATGGCAGTTTGACCGACCCAAGAAATCCGAGGAACACCCTACAATGAAGCCGGTGGCACTTTGTGCTTATCCTATACAAAACAGTAGTGCTCCAAATGGCATTGTTCTCGATCCCTTTTCGGGAAGCTTTTCAACGGGGATTGCTTGTGAACAAACAGATCGCATTTGCTACGCTGTTGAACTCGATGAAAAATATGTAGATGTAGGGGTAAAAAGATACATTGAATACATGGGCTCTGATAAAGAGGTTTTTCTAATACGAGATGGGAAGAAGCAGGCCTATAAAGCCTGCTTTTAATTACGCACCTTACGGCCTGCATTCGTTTTCAAAAGCAGTCCTTTAAGTGCAAAAGATAAAAGAAGATGCCCCATAACCCTTGACTTATCTGTGTTTATAAGTGATATATAGACTACCAAAAACACAGGAGGTAAGCAAGGTGAAAAAGAAACAACGCTTTATAGCAACTTACAACAACAAAGTTTATGAAATTGCAGGAAGATGGGAGGGGTCCATTGTCCTTTCCCCGGTAGATGCCCAAGATGACCAGTGCCTGCTTTACACAGCAGGTGAAATGAAAGAGCTTCTTCAAACCGGTGGTCTTCAAAAAGAAACGGAGAAAAAGAAAGCGCTATTTGGTAGAAAGATTGCTAATCTCGAGGATTTAAAGGAATTAACAGCTAGAGCCCTAGCGGAAGGGAAAACGGGAGAAAGTTATACAGTAACCAGCGAAGTAGAATTAAGCGAAGCAGAATTTAGAAAGTTTGCGGAAGACTTCTTTCAAGACCAACCTTGGATTGACCCGGAAGCAAGCTGCATCAGGGTTACCAATGTAGAAACCGGGGAGAAGGTTTTGATAGACCCACAAGGCTACACTTACCCTAGGTATACTGCCTTGGAGCTAAAATAGTAAAGAGCAGGTTTAAAAGCCTGCTTTTTTTAGTTACAGATAAACCAATATCCTTTTGCAATAATCCTTGACTTATCTGTGGTTATAAGTGATGTATAGACATACCAAAAACCACAGGAGGGATTGAAAATGACTAGGAAAGAACTTGTACACAAGTTGGCAGAGCATTTGGAAGTGGCTCCCGCTTATCTAGGAGCGCCAAGCTTTGCCTATCAAGTAGGAGATTACACCGTTGACCGGCACAGCAACATTCTAGACACCCAAGGGCAGGAAATAGAGCTGGAGGAGTTGCTGGCAAACATGGTAGAAGAGGATTATATGGAAGTGGAAGCTACTCAAGAAACTGCTTCTGAAACAGAAGAACCTGTTGCCTTGGAAATAGGACTACCACTGGAAGGCTATCAAGGGAAAAGCCTACGCAACTTAATCCACACAATCTACAGCAAGCAGCCCTTAATTAAAAAAGCTCTTGATATTGAAACCGATCTTGTAAGCGAAGAAGCCATTACTGCCTTAGCTCAAGAACCAATGGCAAGCTTGGACCATTTTCGAAAAGCCATGGAAGGCATTAACTGCCCAGGCATTGACTTTGATTTTGAAAAAGAAACTATTACCTTTAAGCTGGGCCAGGATGGAGACGACCCAGATAAGGTAGAAGCGGCCACCCAACTATTAGCTCTGATAAACAAAAGTGCTCGGGGATTAAAAAGAAACGCCTCGGCTAAAGGTCAAATCTACCGATAACGAAAAATACACTTTTAGAACTTGGCTTTTACGCTTGGGGATGATTGGCAATGAATACAAAACCGCTAGAAAGGTATTGCTTAAACACCTCTCTGGCAACAGCGCTTTTAGAAAACAGGCCAAGGAGGAAGCGTAAATGACTAAACCAAAATGCAAACTTATCGGAGAAGACGGCAACATCTTTAACCTGATGGGCATCGCCAGCAGAACCTTAAAAAGGGCTGGGCTTGAAGAGGAAGCTAAAGAAATGGTAGACAGGATTTTCAAATCAGAAAGCTATGATAGGGCTCTACAAATAATTATGGATTATGTGGAAGTGGAGTAAGAAGGCTACGGAAATAACCAAAAGAGGGGGTTGCTTCGGCCCCCCGTTGGCCACAGCGGCGAGCTAAAACTTAAATAGGGACAAAGGGTTTAGTGGTGATAATAAAGCCAAACAGGGCAAGCCTGTCAAACCCATAAAAAAAGTTAGGGGGTGCTCAAAGTGGACAAATTCTTTACACAAAAGCACTGTGATAGATGCGGCAAGGATTTAAGGAAGGGCCGAATAATGTCAATGTTTAACGAGGACTGCATCTGCCTGGATTGCAAGGAAAAAGAAAGGCAAGATAAGGATTACGAAAAAGCGGTAGAGGCTGAACATGAAGCGGTAAAGAGAGGCAATTATAATTTTCCGGGGATTAGAAAATAACCCTTGATATTACCTCCCTATTGAGTGATGTATAGACATACCAAAACCACAGGGGGGTGAAAAGGGTGACAGGGCGACAACTAAAAATTATGATGGAAGGTTTGATTACTACCGCAGTAGAAAAGATTTGTGTGCTGGGGTGGGAAGATGCTAAAGAGGATGTAGAAAAGCTAGTGGATCTGGTGGAGGATTTAGAGATGTTCTGGGATTCCGATGGAAGATTAACAGAGACGGACTGGGTAGCCGAAATACTCATGGCAATAGAAAATGCCGGCGGAGTGGTATAGTAAAAAGTAGGAAATGGAACTAAAGGCCTTCGGGCCTTTTTTCAATTGGAGGTGAAAAGCTATGGCGACACGGGGAAGAAAACCCAAACCGACTGCACTTAAAGTTTTGGAAGGTAACCCCGGCAAAAGGCCGTTAAACAATAAAGAACCCCAGCCAGAAAAGAAGGCACCCCGCTGCCCGTCATGGCTAGAGCCGGAAGCAAAGAAAGAATGGAAGCGGATGGCCAAGACTTTAGAGGCTATCGGGGTTTTAACTCAAGTGGATAAAGCCGCCTTTGCCGGTTATTGCCAAGCCTATGCCAGATGGAAGGAAGCAGAGGAATTTTTATCTAAACACGGCACCATCTTTAAGACTCCTTCAGGCTATATCCAACAAGTGCCTCAGGTGTCCATTGCTCAGACTTATCTCAAGGTGATGAAGGATTTTTGCTCTGAATTTGGTCTTACCCCTGCTGCCCGAACTAGAATCAGGGTGGACACTACAGAAACCCCAACGGATGATCCAATGGAGGAACTTTTAAGGGTGAGCAAATAATGCTCTTTGACCATGAAAAAGCAGAGCGGGTAGCAACCTTCATCAATAATTTGAAACACACCAAGGGGGTATGGCGAGGTGTGCCTTTTGATTTACTACCTTGGCAGGATAAAATTGTTCGGGATATATTTGGTACTGTTAAAGAAGATGGCTACCGGCAATATAATACTGCCTATGTAGAAATTCCAAAGAAAAATGGGAAGAGTGAACTAGCTGCTGCCATTGCTCTATACCTTACCTGTGGCGATGGGGAATGGGGTGCAGAAGTTTATGGCTGTGCAGCTGATAGGCAGCAGGCTTCTATAGTATTTGATGTAGCAGTGGATATGGTAGATCAGTGCCCAGCCTTAAAGAAAAGAATAAAACCGGTACTATCCCAAAAGCGACTAGTCTATATGCCGACGGCTAGCTTTTATCAGGTGCTGTCAGCAGAAGCTTATACTAAACATGGCCTTAATGTGCATGGGGTGGTATTTGACGAGCTCCATGCGCAACCTAATAGGCAGCTTTTTGATGTGATGACCATGGGTAGTGGTGATGCTAGAAAGCAGCCACTATTTTTTTTAATTACCACTGCCGGAACAGATAGACATTCCATTTGCTATGAAGTTCACCAAAAAGCAGAAGATATTTTAAGAGGAAAAAGGGTTGACCCTACATTTTACCCGGTCATTTATGGGATTGATGACGATGATGACTGGGCGGATGAAAAAGTGTGGCGTAAAGCTAACCCTTCCCTTGATCATACCATTGATATAGAAAAAGTAAGAGCGGCTTTTCAAAGTGCCAAAGAAAATCCGGCAGAAGAAAACCTATTCAGGCAGCTTAGGCTTAACCAATGGGTAAAACAATCGGTACGCTGGATGCCCATGCACCACTGGGAGAAATGCTCCTTCCCTGTTGACCCGGAAAAACTTAAAGGTCGGGAGTGTTACGGTGGTCTTGACCTTTCAAGTTCTATTGACATTACAGCCTTTGTGTTAGTTTTTCCACCAACCCATGAGGATGACAAATACTATGTTCTCCCCTATTTTTGGCTCCCGGAAGAAACACTAGAGCTTAGAGTAAGGCGGGATCATGTTCCTTATGACATTTGGGAAAGGCAAGGGTATCTTAAAACAACGGAAGGAAATGTCATCCACTACGGTTTTATTGAGAAATTTATCGAGGAACTTTGGAAGGATTACAACATTAAAGAAATCGCCTTTGATAGATGGGGTGCAGTGCAGATGACTCAAAACCTGGAAGGGGCAGGCTTTACCGTAGTTCCCTTTGGTCAGGGGTATAAGGATATGAGTCCACCTACTAAAGAGCTGATGAAACTGACACTGGAAAAACGCATAGCCCATGGAGGCAACCCGGTACTTAGCTGGATGATGGACAATATCCATGTTAGAACTGACCCAGCTGGTAATATCAAACCGGATAAAGAAAAATCCACGGAAAAGATAGACGGTGCAGTGGCTATGATTATGGCTTTAGATAGAGCAATTAGAAATGAAGGCAGCAAATTTGACTTAAATGAATTCACTTCAGAAGAAACGCTAGACAAACTTTGGGGTTAGGGGGTGATGGATTGCTTGGTAAAATAAAAAACATCTTTAGGCCAAAGGCCCAGGTGATGCCGGAGGTAGTAGAAATAAACGATAGAAGGCTGTTAGAACTACTAGGGATTGAACCAGATGAGCTAAACTTCCGGGGTAAAAATGCCTTAAAAGAAGCTACTGTCTTTGCCTGTATCCGCATTTTAGCAGATGCGGTGGGGAAATTACCGGTGAAGGTATATTTAAATAACGGCACCGTAGATCATTACCTTACTCCATTATTAAAGATTAGACCTAATCCTTGGATGAGCGCCAGGGATTTCTTTAAGGCCTTGGAAGTAGAGCGGCATCTTTACGGGAATGCATATGCTTGGCTGGAGTTTGAAACCAAAGGTAAAAATGCCGGTAAAATAACAGGCATCTATCCTTTAGATAGCTCCAAAGTGGAAATCTATATTGATGATGTAGGTTTACTTCCCGGTAAAGGAAAGCTGTGGTATGTGTATACCGATAACACAGGCACAGAATACCGTATTGACCCTGATGAGATGCTACACTTTAAGGGTTTAACCAGTGACGGTATTGTAGGAATTACTCCCCTAGCCCAGCTTAAAAACACCATAGAAAATGCCGGAGCTGCTAGTCAGTATCTAAATAACAGCTTCAAAACAGGGCTCCAAACCAAAGGCATTATTCATTATGTAGGGGATTTAAGTCCGGAAGCTCAACGGATATTCAGAGAAAGGTTTGAACAGATGGCCAGTGGCCTTAAAAACGCCAACCGGGTATCATTACTCCCTTTGGGATATCAATTTCAACCCTTAAGCCTTACTATGGCGGATGCCCAGTTTTTAGAGAATACCCAGCTGACGGTGAAGCAAATTGCTGCTGCCTTTGGGGTGAAAAACCACCAGCTAAACGATTTAGACCGGGCCACCCACACCAATGTGGAACACCAGCAGCGGGAATTTTATGTGGACACTTTGATGGACATTTTGACCGGCTATGAACAGGAACTAACCTATAAGCTATTCACCGACAAGGAACTGGAAGCCGGATATTATATTAAGTTTAACGTCAATGCCATCCTGCGAGCCGACCCTAAAACTAGATACGAAGGCTACCGTATTGCCATCCAATCGGGTTTTATGACGGCTAATGAAGTAAGGGCCTTAGAAGAAATGGAGGCACTGTCGGGAGGAGACAAACTTTTAGTTAACGGCAATATGATGCCCATTGAAATGGCGGGAGAACAGTATAAAAAAGGTGGTGATGAAAATGGGGAGTAAGTTTTGGAAATTTAAAGCACTGGATGACAACACCGGGGAGCTTACCCTTTACGGGGAAATTGCAAATGAAACCTGGTGGGGGGATGAAATAACGCCGAAAGAATTTAAGACTGATTTAGATGCTTTAGGGGATATAAATACATTAAACATCTACATCAATTCTCCCGGAGGGGATGTATTCGCCGGGCAAGCAATCCACAGCATGCTTAAAAGACATAAGGCTCATAAAAACGTATACATTGATGGATTGGCAGCAAGTATCGCAAGTGTCGTAGTCATGGCCGGCGATACTATTTTTATGCCTAAAAACGCTATGATGATGATCCATAATCCTTGGACATGGGGGATTGGAAATGCTGCCGAGTTTAGAAAACTGGCGGAGGACTTGGATAAAGTTAGAGAAAGCTTAATTGCTGCCTATGAAGGCCGCTCTGCACTAACAAGGGATGAGATTATTGAGATTATGGATAGTGAAACCTGGCTAACAGCAGATGAATGTTTGGAATATGGCTTCTGTGATGTGGTGGAAAAAGAAAAACAGATGGCGGCTTCAATTGATAAGACACTGCTAATGAGATATAAAAACACACCGGGGGAACTGTTAGTTAAACCAAAACCCGATGATAAAAAGCAGGAGCTATTAAAACAAAAAATATTACTAGAACTTGAGCTGTAAAGGCTCATTTTTATTTTGAAAGGAAGGCGATCACTATGAGTAAAAAGTTACGTGAATTACTGCAGGCATTGGAAACTGAGAAGGCAAAAGTGCGCAGCTTATTGGCAGAAAACAAGGTCCTTGATGCGGAAAGGGTTATGGAAGAAGTGCGCTCCTTACAAAAGGCCGTGGCCCTTCAGCAGGAACTGGAGGCATTAGAAGACCAGACCCTTGATGATGCGACTCCCATCGACCATAACAATAATCGCACCGATACTGAACTGGAAGCGGAATACAAACGAGTGTTTTTAAAGGGTTTAAGGAGGCAGAGAATTACCGCCGATGACCACAGCATTATTAGTGAATACCGTGCAGCAATGCATGAAGGGGCAGTAACAACCGACCCAGATGGGGATACCGGGATAATTGTTCCCCAAGACATTCAAACCAGAATCAATGAGTTAATGAGAACCTTAAACGATTTATCCCAATATATCCGAGTGGAAAGGGTGAACACTCTATCTGGCTCCAGGGTATTGGAAAAAGATGAGGACATGGTGCCCTTTGCTGTAGTGGATGAGTATGGGGAGATCCAGGAAATTGACAATCCGAAGTTTACACCAGTTACTTACAAGCTCATTAAACGAGCTGGTTTTTTACCTTTGACCAACGAGCTTTTAAAGGATACTGACCAAAATATCTTAAGCTATGTAACAAACTGGATTGCTAAAAAGCATGTGGTAACTAAAAATAGCTTGATTATTGCCGTCTTAAACAGCCTTAATAAGAAGGGTTTAACAGATATCAAAGCTATCAAGAAAGTTTTAAATGTGGATTTAGATCCGGCCATTAGCCTATCCAGCACCATCATCACTAATCAAGACGGCTTTCAGTGGCTGGATGAGCAGGAGGACGGCAACAACAGACCACTCTTGCAAGATGATATTACCCAACCGGGTAAGAAACTCTTTAAGGGGAGGCCCATTGTAGTGGTGGCCAATAGAACCCTACCTTCCACCGGAACCACTACTGTTAAGGCTCCTTTCATTGTAGGAAACTTTAAGGAACTGATGGTGCTATTTACCCGGGGAGTTTATGAACTGGCTTCCACTAATATTGGTGGAGATGCTTGGAGAAGAGATAGCACAGAACTTAGAACCATTACCAGGGACGATTGTGTGAAGTGGGATACAGAGTCTGCAGTATTTGGCCAACTGACAATTTCCACTGGAGCATAAGGGGGCGGGACTTTCCGCTCCTTTCCCTTTAAGGGGTGAGTTAATTTGATTATTACACTGGAAGAAGCAAAGATGTATCTCAGGGTAGACAGCACCGAAGGAGATAATTTAATAGAATCCTTAATCGATGCCGCTGAAACCTATCTTGAAAATGCTACCGGTAAAACCTTTGACAGTTCAAACTACATTGCTCGGTTATTTTGCCTAACCCTAGTTACCGATTGGTATGAAAACCGAGGGCTAGTAGTTGGCAAAGTAGGAGAAGGGATAAGGCCGGTTATTGAAAGTCTTTTAGCTCAGCTAAACTACTGTTATCCGGAGGTGGTGGAATGAACCCAGGGGATTTAGACAAAAGAATAACCCTACAAAAATGCATTACCACCACTAATGAAAGCGGTTTTGAGGTGGAAACTTGGGAGGACTATAAAACTATCTGGGCGGCTGTCAGTAACCTTCATGGCCGAGAATACTTTGCTGCTGCCGCTGTTCAGGCAGAAAATACAGTAAAGTTTACTATCCGCTACTTACAAGGATTGGATACGACCATGCGAATACTTTTTCAAGGTAAACAGTATAACATCACATCCATTGATAACATCAAATACCAAAACCGCTATATTGAAATTAAAGCCCAGGAGGTGGTGGGTAGTGGCTAATTTAGAATTAGAGGGCGTTGAAAACCTAATCACAGAGGTAGAAAAGCTAGGTGCTAAAGGAAGTAGGATAGAAAACAAAGCTTTAAGGGAAGCAGGAGAAGTGGTGAAAGAAGCTATTAAACAAGAAGCACCTGAAAGAACGGGGACCTTAAAGAAAAGCATTGAAACCTCTAAAGTTAAAACTAAAGACGGGGTTAAGCATGTGGAAGTAGGTCCGGGTAAAGATGGCTGGTATGGTAAGTTTGTGGAATTTGGCACGGTCAAGATGAAGGCTCAACCTTTTATGGCTCCCGGCTATGAGAAATCTAAAGATAAGGCCATGGAAAAAATAGCAGAGGAATTAAGAAAAGGGTTAGGGCTATGAGCATAAATCAAGATGTAATGGAGGCCTTAAAAGATACTGGAGTGCCGGTAAGCTTTCAAACCTATACTGGAACTGCTGATGCCTACATTACTTTTTTCACATATCTAGATAAACCAGAGCAACATGCTGATGATAAAGAAACCATTACCGGTCACTATGTACAAGTTGATGTGTGGAGTAAGGGAGACTATACCGATTTGGTGAACGCTGTCCATAAAAGGATGCTAGTGGCAGGGTTTATAAAACAGAGCTTTTATGACCTTTATGAACAGGATTTAAAGATCTATCACAAAGCCATGCGATTTATTAAGGAGGTGCTGTAAATGGCACAAGTAGGATTAAAGGATTTACATTTTGCTATTTTAACTCAAGACACAAAAGAAGGATTGACTTATGAAGTGCCGGAAGCCATGGTGGGTGCAATTAACGCTACCATTAACCCGGCAGTGAATACCCAGGAACTTTATGCCGATGATCAGCTTTGGGAATCGGTATCGGCTTTAGGTAAGATTGATGTGGAAGTGGAGACGGCAGATTTACCCCTCGATGTTAGAGCAAAAATATTAGGAAATAAAATTGTAGAAGGGGTGCTGGTAGAAAACAAAGGAGACATTGCTCCCCATCTAGCACTTGGCTTTAAAAGTTTAAAGTCCAATGGGAAGTACCGCTACATTTGGCTTTTAAAGGGTGTGGCACAACCTATGGCAGAGGATTATTCGACTAAAAAGGACAATGTGGAGCATAAGACACCAAAGATAAAGTTTACCTTTATGCCAAGGCTCCATGATGGAGATTGGAAGAGAACTGCAGATGAGGACAGTGAAAACTTCATGGGAGCCGCTACTTGGTTTGAAAAGGTGCCTGGCGATACCACAACAACGGGGGTGTAATAGATGGATATTACCTTAAAACTGGATAATAAGGATAAAACTTTTACGGCAGGTTTTATATCTGCGAGAATGGTAAGAAGAACCATTGCCATATCCCGGGATATCAATTTCGACAACATTTCTCCCGAGGAACTGGACAAACTGATGGACTATATTGTGGAGCTCTTTGGAAATCAATTTACCCGGGATGAGCTTTACGATGGTTTGGCCTCTAAAGACTTAATCCCTACTATCACCAGATGTATCAATGAAGTGGTAGGAGCTGTAGGCGAAGCTACAACTGGTGAGGGAAAAAACGAATAAAGGGGAACACCATGGAGCCCCAAGAGTTTATTGATAAGCTTTATCTTGCTTTGCTGGAGCAAGGTTGGACCCTAAACGATATTGATTCCATGGACATCATCTACTATTTGAAACTCCTTAATCGAAAAAGGGGAAATGAAAAGGTGTATATAGACAGCATACTTTAAACACCTCAGCTTTTTACTTTCTCGCTCAAATTTATCGCAATCACAGCGTAAAAACAAAAAATGATTTTGATATGTCTAATGAAGATACAGCACTTGTAATGGTGCTTTTTTTATGCCCAAAAGGTGGTGAGATGATGGCAAAAGAAATCGGGCAGCTGAACGTAAAAATCGGATTGGATAGCACTGGCTTTCAAAACGGTATCTCGAGCATAAACCGAGAAATGAGAAAAGTGCAATCCGAATTTAAGCTAGCAAGTGCCGAGATGGGTAAGCATGGCAAAGAGCTAGACGGCCTAAAACTTAAATCTGACAGCTTAACTAAACAGACAGAGTTACAGCGCCAAAAGGTTCAGGCCTTGGAGGCGGCTCACCAAAAGTCAGTAGAGACTAAAGGCAAGGATGCCAAGGCTACCCAGGATTTAGAGATAAAACTAAATAAGGCAAAGACGCAACTTGCTTATATGGAGCAGGACTTAAAAAAGCTAAACAAGGAAGTTGAAGTTCAATCCTCCGTCTGGGGTAAGCTTTCCAAGAGCCTTGAGCCTATTGGCCAGAAGATGCAGGATATCGGTAAGAAGATGGAATCGGTGGGTAAAAACCTATCAATGAAGGTAACCGCACCATTGATGGCCCTTGGCGGTGTGGCGGTAAAGGTAGGCTCTGATTTTGAAGCGGGGATGAGTGAAGTTCAAGCTATCAGCGGAGCTACCGGTAACGATCTAGAAAAGCTAAAGGAAAAGGCCAAAGAGATGGGAGCCACCACTAAATTTAGTGCTTCCGAATCTGCCGAAGCCTTAAAATATATGTCTATGGCCGGCTGGGAAACAAATCAAATGCTGGATGGTTTAGAGGGAGTTATGATGTTAGCTGCGGCCAGCGGAGAAAATTTAGGAACTGTTTCCGATATCGTCACCGATGCTCTCACTGCCTTTGGCATGGAAGCTAAAGAGGCCTCTGAGTTTGCCGACCTTTTGGCCAGTGCATCTAGTAATTCCAATACAAACGTAGCACTTTTAGGGGAGTCATTTAAGTATGTGGCTCCTCTTTTTGGTGCTCTTAATTATTCTGCTGAAGATGCAGCCTTGGCTTTAGGGTTAATGGCTAATGCAGGGATTAAAGGCTCCCAGGCAGGAACTTCCCTTAAAACCGCCATTGCCAATCTAGCTAATCCCACAGATAAAATGGCAGCAGCCATGGGTCAACTAGGTCTGTCCATCACCGATGCCAACGGGGAGATGCTACCTTTCAAAGATGTCATGGATGAACTGCGGGTTAAATTTGCTGCTCTGTCCGAAGAACAACAGGCCCAATATGCAGCCACCATTTTTGGTAAGGAAGCCATGTCGGGTATGCTGGCCATCATTAACGCCAGCGAAGAAGACTATACAAAGCTTACTCAGGCTACTAGGGAATATAGCGGTGCGGCCAAAGAGATGGCGGAAACCATGGAGGATAATCTTCAAGGCGGTATTACTAAATTAAAGTCAGCCCTTGAAGGGGTGGGGATACAAATATCTGAAATCCTTGTTCCCCATCTGCAAAAGCTGGTGGAGAAACTTCAACAGGCAGTAGACTGGTTTGCTAATCTCTCCCCAGCAACCCAAGAGACTATTGTTAAGGTCGCTGCTTTGGCTGCTGCCATCGGCCCATTGCTACTTATCGGTGGCAAACTTGTAGGTGGTATTGGTGCTGTCATCGGTGCAATATCCACAGTATCCGCAGCTTTAGCTGTAGTAACAACCGGGGCGGCAGCTGCAACACCGGCCATCGGAACGCTGGCCACAGCCTTTACAGTTCTAACCGGACCGGTGGGTATTGCTGTTGCGGCTATTACAGGACTCACCGTAGCAGGAGTAGCTTTGTATAAACATTTAAGTCAGGACAGCATTCCAGCAGTTCAATTATTCGGTGATGAAGTATCTGAATCTACCCAAAAAGCAGTGGGTGGCTTTCTTGAACTAAACGATGAAGTAACCCTAGCCTTAAATCAATTATCCTGGGGTAGCCAGGAAGTAACGAAAGAAATGGCAGATAGCATTGCCGGGAACTTCTCTAAAATGGCCAAAGAGATTCAAGCCGGCCTTGATAAGCATCATAAAGAGTCTTTAGGAAAGATACAGGGTTTTGTAAATAACAGCACCTCTCTTTCCGAGGAAGAGCAGGAAGAAATTCTAAACAGTATGCAACAGGGGTATGAAAATAGGAAACAGGCCATCGTTGACGGGGAAGCCAGGATTAAAGAAATATTAGGATTAGCCTCCACTGAAAAGAGAGCCTTAACTAAAGCAGAACAAGACGAAATCAATGCTATCCAAAGACAGATGGTGAATACCGGCATTCAAGTTTTATCAGAAAATGAAGTGGAAGCTAAAGCCATTATGGAAAGAATGAAAGCCCAAGCTGGAGAAATATCAGCTACCCAAGCCGCTGAAGTTGTTAGAAACAGTCTGGAGCAAAAAGAGGGAGCAATTAAAGCCGCCAATGACCAGTACAACGAAGTGATAAAAGAAATCATCCGACAACGGGATGAAACTGGCATCATCACCAAAGAACAAGCAGATAAGTTAATACAGGAAGCTACAAGGCAAAAAGACGAGGCCATTAAAAAGGCCGAAGAGATGCACTTAAATGTAGTTGACGAAGCAAAGAAACAGGCTAAAGACCACGTCAATCAGGTGGATTGGGAGACGGGAGAAATAAAGAGCAAGTGGCAAGTGATGAAAGATGATATTGCCAATAAAGCCGCTGAAATCAAAACAAATGTATCAGCTAAATGGGAAGAGATAAAGACCGCCACAGCAGAAAAGTGGGAAAACATAAAGACAACTCTTGCAAATAACTGGCAGTCCATGAAGGAAGATACCCTGCTAAAGGTTCGAGAAATAAAAGAGGATGTAACTGCTAGATGGGAGGAAATAAGGCAATCCACAAGTAGCAAATGGGCTAGTGTAAAAGGGTCTGTGGCAGATAGCATAACCACTATTAAAGATAAGATATCGGAAGGCATAGAAAAGATTAAAGAATGGAATGCCACAAAGGTGAAAGAAAAGGTATTTACTATAGTAGAAAGAATAAAAAGAGTATTTTCCGGTGGAAGCAGTGGCGGAGGTGCTACTTATACCAGCTCTAACTTTAGTGGAACAAGCTTTTTCCAAGGTGGACTTACTATGGTAGGAGAACTGGGACCAGAGCTTGTTGAATTGCCAAGAGGTTCTCGGATTTACAATGACTATGAGACAAAGAACATCATGGGTGGTAATAAAGGAATCACTCAACACATCACCATCAACACCCCAACTCCGTTAACCCCAGCAGAAACCGCAAGACAAATTAAAAATGCATCCCGGCAGCTGGCGTTAGAGTGGTAGGAGGTGTACTTATGGATAAAATCATTATTACCAACCAGAGTGATGAGAGCATCATCTTAGGAAATATGGCCCCTTACTTTCTTCAAATCTTAGACGGTGTGGGGGATGTGCCGGTTACAATAGAAAGCCAAAAAGCACCCAAGCAAGATGGCTCCACCTATATCGATAGCACCTTGGAAAACCGAGCCATCACCATTGAGGGAATGATAATTACTAAATATAATCCCGAAGCAATAAAAGAAGCTAGGAGAAAAATGCAAAAGGTGCTAAACCCAAAACTGGGCTTAGTGACTCTTACTCATCAAGGGAAGGAGATTAAAGCCATTGCAGAAACTACTCCTATCTTCCCTGATGGACAGGGTAATAAAGGACTCTATTACCAAAAATATTTAATTCATCTACTTTGCCATAATCCCTTTTGGCTGGAACCATTTTATGAAAGCCGTGAGATGTCTTATATCATGGGCGGACTTAGTTTTAAGATTAGGCTTCCCACTAGTTTTTCCAGCCGGGGCTTTAGGAGAAAAGCTACTAATGATGGGGATGTATCTACCCCGGTGGAGATTGAGTTTAAAGGTCCAGCCATTAATCCAACGGTAACTAATGAAACTACAGGGGAATTCATCCTAGTTAACAGGGAGCTCGGAGAAGAGGATGTGCTTACGGTCTCCACCACCTTTGGAGAAAAATATGTGCGAATCAATGGGGAGAACGCCTTTCACTATATAGATTTAGACAGTACCTTTTGGCAGCTAGTGCCGGGGGAAAATATTTTAAGCTATGCCAGTAACAACGACAGTATAAACACCAAGGTCACAGTCAGATGGAAAAACAGATATATAGGCCTGTAGAGAGGAGGGTTTTTATGGGTGAGAAACATAGGTTTTTTGATTCCATTGAGGGTGAGGATGAACGACAGTATACTGCTGATGAATTTGCCGAGTACTTTAGGCAGTTTATTAGAAACGGTATCTTTTCTGGGGGAGAAAATCTAAAAGTAGAAACCAATGAACAAGACATGAAAGTATTTATTAATCCTGGGTATGCTTGGATTGAAGGGTATTTATATAAAATAGATACCGAGCCTTTGGTGATGGAGCATAAGATAGCAGACCCAAGCTTAAATCGGATTGATCGGGTTGTTGTAAGGCTCGATAAGACATTGGAGAACAGATATGTCAAGGTCTTTATATTAGAAGGAACACCAGCAGAAACACCTCAAGTGCCGGAGCTTACAAGAGATAACAACATCTATGAAATCTCACTAGCTCAGATTGAGATTATTGCAGGAAAGAGTTTTATTGAAGCCTATCAGATAACCGATGAAAGACTAAATAATGATGTCTGTGGTATTGCAACCCACCTTTTTGAACAGGTTGATACGACAGACATTTTTAATGAGTGGATGAACTATTTGGACCATAAAAGGGAGGAGGCTAATCTAAGCTATGATGCTTTTGTAAATGCTTACCAAACCACGTGGAATAACTGGATAGAAGAAAAGATTTCAGAACCCGGCGGAGAGTTTTATGCGGAATGGAAAGATTGGTTCAATGAGCTGCAAGATACTACGAACCTGGTGACCAAATCACAATTTGATGGGTTTAAGAATACTAAAGGGGTGGCTAATGGTCTAGCATCTCTTGATGGCGAAGGGAATGTGCCAACAGAGCAATTAAACAACGTGCAGTATTTGAAGGATTTTTATGGTAGAAGCGTAAAAAGGTTTAATGCTGATTGGGATCAATATCTGTCCCTAGAAAATGATATTCAGTTTGATTTATTTGACTATCTTTCCCCAGAGAACGACAGGGTATATCCGTTAAATAGTACTATCCCAGGGGTAGATTTTAAGGTGTTAATTGCAGATTCTAATAATCGGTGTTTTGTTAGAGAGTATCCGTCAATTTGGTTAAGCACCTATGCGGGAGCAGGTAGTCCAAGGGTTTGTATTGCCAGCTCAAAACCGTATGATTTAACAGATGTTGACTATATAGAGTATCAATATTCTACACCTAGGCCTAATGGGGTACTTTTATTTGGTGTTCAAGAAAATCTTGACACAAATATTATGACATCAGGATATGACGCTTATTACAGGCCTACGACAATTGTCGGCAGTTATAATTCGTTTGAATCGGTGCTATTAGACGTTAGACATTTAACTGGACCCTATTACTTAAAATGCTCTAATCAATGCACTGTAACAGATGAGTGGGCAGATTTATATTTGGCGGGAATAAAGTTTATAGGCAGTAACTTAAAGTTTGTCAGGACTAATCCACGCTCGTTGATTCTAAATGATGGCATCTTAAATGCAACAATAAAGACCACCATGCAGATTCCCCCTCAATTCCTTGACTGGTATTCGCTAAACGCTCTAGTAGATACCCCAGATGGAACAAGTGTCGAATTTGCTATTTATGACAATTACGGGAACCTAATTAAGGAGAATGTATACAATGGTGAAGTGTTTAAGGGGATTACCGCTCCCATTATTCAGGTGCGGGTCACATTAAGCAGAGAGAGCTTAGAAACGGATTCGCCAACATTCTGGTGGCTTGAGATGGGTTACAGGGGTAGTACCACAGGGTTATGGCAGAAGGTAGATGAAAAAACCCTTGGCGCCAATACTACCCAGCTAGATATTCAAGTGCCGGGCGGCTTTAACGAAATTATAGTTATTGGTAGAAAGTTATCTGTGGTTTCATCCACTGCAAATCTTCTGATGAGGTTCGATGAAAACCCAAGCGGCTATTACTACTCATACCATTATGGCAATAACACCGGAAAAGGCTATAACGGGGCAAACAGTATTGAGCTAGGATATGTAACCCTACGTAGTGGAGCCAATTCTTCCCTTGATTGCGTTATCAAGGGGTTAAAGGAAGGAAGTTACCCCCATGGCACTTTTTCTGCTATAATTTCTAGTTCAATGGATAGCTCCTTTGGGGTATTCTCAAGAAATGACAGTAGCCAAATTAATGTCTTAAACTTAACTTTGAGTGGCTCTTCAGCGATTGCTGCCGGAGCAACTTTTGAAATATGGGGGAGGTAATTATGGAGCATATAATTGATGAAAAGGGCAAGTGGCGGAAAAAAGGCATATTTAAAACATTGGTGGAACCCAGTGAAGAATACCTGCAGCACTTGGAACAAGAAAGACTTAACAACTTATTAAAACCTACCTTTAATGAGCTGGATGTATCTGAGGCGGAAATACAACTGGCTCATTTTATTTTAGATATTACTGACCGAGTAGAAAAGTTAGAGGAGGTAATGGGTGATGTTTGAATATAAAGTGTGGGCTTATGCAGTTTTAGTTAAGGCCAAAGCATATATCCTAGACGAAGCTCAAAGGACTAGCGAGGGTCAAAGGTTAGTGCCAGAAGATTACCTGCTTGTGGTAAGTGAAAAGCTGGTTAGCGAATAGAGGGGGTCTAATGAAAGTAATTAGGATACTAAAACCAACACTTGAGTTACAGGGAGAGATAGATAATTATCTGTCCTTTTCTTATTTACGTAGATACCACTTACCGGGAGAATTCCAGCTGGTAACCAACCGGAAGGTGCAAAATGCTGACAAGCTGGAAATCAATCATCTTATTATGCTGGGAGCAGATAAATATAAAGCAGGCATTATCCGGTATAAGGAAATTAAAACAAATGATAAAGGGGAGGAAATTCTAACGGTTAAAGGCTATACCCTAGGAGCAATTACCGGTCAGCGGATTACCATTCCACCAGATGGCCTTGCTTATGATATTCAGGAAGCTGATGGGGAAACGGTCATGAAGCATTATGTAAGGCGGAATTGTTTAGATATGCCGGGGATGGAATTCCCCAATCTCGTTATTGCTCCAAACCAAAACCGGGGGGAAAATACCAAATGGCAGAGCCGATATAAGAACCTAGCGGAAGAGCTGGAGAGACTAAGTAGGCTCACAGATCTAGGCTGGCATATCTATTTGGACCTGGACTTAAGGAAGTGGATATTCGACATATATAATGGAAGGGACTTTTCTGTAAGCCAAAGTATCAACCCTCCCGTTATCTTTTCCCCTCAGTTTGAAAACGTAAAATCCCAGGAATATACGGAGAGTCTAATCGGCTATGGGAACTATGCAATTGTGGCCGGTCAAGGGGAAGGGGCAGAACGGAAAATCGCCATGGTAGGTGATGATGCGACCGGTCTTGATAAGCATGTCATCTTTGAGGATGCGAGAGATATTGAAAACAGTACTGACTTAATGCCCCGGGGTGAAGCAAAACTCTCTGAACATCAAAGGAATATTTCCTTCCAGTCCGAGGTATTACCCTATGGTCCATTTCAGTATCAAAAGGACTGGGATGTGGGGGATTTAGTGACGGTGCAAAATAGGGATTGGAATATTACTATGGATACCAGAATTACCGAAGTGGAAGAAGTTTATGAAGCCGGTGGCTTTAAGCTTAACGTTACCTTTGGCAATAACATCCCAACCCTTACTCAAAAGCTAAAGTCTACCCTTCAAGAAATGAAAATAGATAGCACACGTTAAGACATCCAAAAGGTGTCTATTTTTTATACCGAGAGGAGGAAGTAACGCATGAAAGATTTTATTCACACCCTGCAATTACTCTTTACAGCCATTGGGGGTTACATTGGCTGGTTTTTAGGTGGCTTTGATGGATTGGTTTATGCACTAGTGGCCTTTGTAGTTATTGATTACATCACTGGTGTAATGGTAGCCGTCCTAGAAAAGAAATTATCCAGCAATATCGGCTTTAAGGGCATCTTTAAGAAGGTGCTCATTTTTACCTTTGTGGGGATTGGCCACATCATAGATTTTCACATTATTAAAAATGGTAGTGCAGTGCGGACTGCTGTGATTTTCTTCTATCTGTCCAACGAAGGTTTAAGTATTGTTGAAAATGCCACTAGGATTGGCCTACCTGTACCGGAGCAGTTGAAGGCGGTATTTAAGGAGCTTAGGAAGGAGGATGAAAAGAATGATTAAAATATGTTGTGACCCGGGCCATGGTGGGAATGATTCAGGGGCTGTGTATAAAGGAAGGAAAGAGAAAGATGATAATTTAGCCATAGGAAAAGCAGTGGCTAAAGAATTAAGAAGACATGGGGTAATCGTTGATGAAACCAGAACCGGGGATAAAACCGTAAGCCTAAAGGAAAGAAGCAACCTTGAAAACAAAGGCAGCTATGATTACTTCATTTCCTTCCACCGAAATGCCTTTAAGCCAGAACAGGCAAAGGGAGTAGAAACCTATACCTACCTAAATGCCGGGGTGAAGGCTAAAGGTTTAGCGGCAAAAATTCAGGCCGCACTTGTGGGTATTGGATTTACTAACCGGGGTGTGAAGGAAGCAAACTTTCATGTTCTGCGGGAAACAAAAGCTCCAGCGGTATTAGTGGAAATAGGGTTTATTGATAACACCGGCGATAACCAGCTATTCGATACCAAAAGGGAGGAGATTATAAAGGTAATTTCCAAAGCAATTCTATCCCGGTTGGGGATTAAATATGTAGAAGCCCAGCCCCGGCCACCAACCGGCAAAACCATCTACCGAGTAATGACAGGCTCTTATGCAGTTAGGGAAAATGCCCAGAGGCAGGTGGAAAGGTTAAAGAAAGCAGGGTTTGATGCCACCATTATGAGATTTAGGCCTTGAACTAAAACAGTTCAGGGCTAATTTTTTTACCCCTTAAATCTTGATTTCCCCATATAAATTAAAACCTAATTATAAGTGAGATATAACTTGATAAAGATTGAAAGTCATTTTAATATGCTACTACCAATCAAGAAGGAGGAGAAAGAAATGCTGTATAATCAAGCAGTTGATAGCTTTATCAACAGTATGAAGATCGCCGACAGATCCAAGGCAACCATTACTGGATATGAAAAGGAACTCAGATATTTTCATAACTTCCTAACAGTTAAACATAACTGCTTAGTCTATATGGAGGATATTACCTTAGAAGATATTGAGGATTACCTTATGGATAAAAAAGAAAAAGGTCATGCCTCATCAAGCAGGAGCAGAGCCGTATACATCTTAAGAAGCTTTTACAACTATTGCTGCAAGAAGGACATTTGCCCTAAAAACCTGCCCAGCCTGTTGGAACCTGTGAAAGTAAAGCAAAAGGAGCGGGAGTTTATTACCGAGGAGGAATTCGAACAACTAGCAGAGGCTATTAAAAAGCCAGTCATGAGAACCGTGGTCCAAACCATGTTTTACACCGGAGGCAGGATTTCAGAAATACTAAACCTTAAGCTAGAAGATGTGGATTTAGAAAATAGGATACTCCACATTATTGAAGGCAAGGGCAATAAGGATAGGGATGTGCCTATCAACGATAAGCTGCATACCATCCTTGCAAACTATCTGGAAAACATTCGGGAAACAGAAGTGCCCTCGGACCGGTTCTTTGTTAACAAAACCACCGGCAAGGTTTCCGCCAGCTACCTTAACCGCTGCATCAAACAAGCAACATATGAACTAGGGTGGAAAAAAGATATCAGCTCCCATGTTTTAAGACATTCATTTGGCACTAACCTTTTAGAAAAGGGAGCCTCGGTGGTAAGTATTCAAAAGCTACTGGGTCACACCAGCCTAGCAGTGACTTCAAGGTATCTACACCAAGATATGAAAACCCTAACCGATGCGGTTAATCTTTTGTAGGAAGGAGGATTTAAGATGCGTCATTACGAAAAACCTATTTATGATAAGAAGGTAGAAAAGATACTGGAGCTGTTAAAGTTTATGACCAGGGATGAAGCGGCAGAGGAACTGGGGTATAAGAATTATAGAGGCATGGACCAGTATATGCGAAGAAAGAATTTTGTCTTTGACCAGAACCAGATGCAATACATCCCTGCCATAAATAGAGTAAGCGAGCTAGACCGAGACCCTAAAAGCTATGCTCCTACTAAAGTAGTAAGAATCATCTCTGCCTTTGAAGAAGAAAATGCTGACCCTAAAGTTATTGCCAAACAAGCCGGGTTCAAAGACCATAGAGAAATGGCAGAATACATGAAGAACAAAGGCTATGAATGGAATGCCTACAAGAACAATTACCTAAAGGCAGTGGGCAGAGTTGATGAAAAAGAAGAACCGCCGGAAGTTAAACTAACCAGAGAAGACCTCCCAGATGATTTGGCAGAGTATGTGCCTTTTATAAGATTCCTGTATGAAAAGCGAGATGATATTTACCAGCTCCTAACTGGCGTTAAGGAAGATGGTAAAATTCCAAGATACGCAGTCCCCGGCCTTGTGAGAACGAAAGCCATCTACATGAGCGATATGATAGCAAGACTTGCAGCGGAATTTAGCAAGGAAAAGAATATAACCCAAAGAGAAATTATGGAAGCAGCCCTTATCGAATATCTGCAGAAGTATGGGTTCAAAAGAGAGATAGACAGCCTTTTAAAGAGCTAGTAAAAACTTGTTTTAGTGAGGAATATTTGTGGTATAATGAAAAGTGATCATACTCCAGTGACCTACGGGCCTGGGGTTTTACATAAAAATAAAACCATAATAATCAATTATTTATAAGGAAACCCATATGAATAATAAGCTAGTAAAACCTATCAGTATGGATAATGGAACTCATCATATAAAAGGAACGTATATGGGGTATTAAGAAGCCGCTGAACCCTTTGATTTACGGGGCTTACAGCGGTTTTTTATATGCTCGATTTAGGTCGCTTTCCTTATATTGACGCTACAAATAAAGCTGTAACCAAACAGACAATTGTAGCAGGCGACAGCTTGAATTTGACAGTTAAATTCAATAATACTACAGATAAGAATATTACACTTGAATTAACTGGCGCTACACCTCCAGATTCTATTAAATATACAATCGTAAAAGCTGACGGCAGTATCGTAGTTCCAGCTACGAACCTCCAGACAACACCTGCAGATGTAGCAATACTAAAAGGTAGTTCAGTAACACTTGGGAAAATAACTAACACAATGAATAATGTAGGAACCTACACAATAATCGTTCAAGTTGTGGATGGCACTACAAAATATGAAGGAGAGCTTGTTCTTACAGTAGAAGCTACTCAAGCTGATAAAGATGCAGCAGCAGCAGTTGTAGCCCAAATTACTGCATTAGGAAGCAATCCGACAAAAGCAGCTGTAACAGCGGCAAATGCCAGTTACACAGCTTTATCACCAAATGCCAAAACTTTAGTAACGAATTATGCTACACTAAAAGCCTTCCTTGATGATATAGCAGCTGGTCAAGCATTACAAACAACAGTTGCAGCATTAGGTTCTACTTCTACAAACGCTCAAGTTAAACAAGCAAGAGCTGCTTACGACGCGTTAGGGGCATTAGGAAAAGCAGAAGTAACTAGCTATGCTAATTTAGTGACGGTTGAAACAAATCTCGCAGCTGCTAAGACAGACTTAGCAAATGCAATTGCAACAGCTCAAACACTATATAATACAGAAAAAGCTAGACTAGATACCTTCACACCAGCAGAAATCAATCTTATCAACAGTGCAGATAACGATAGTAATTCAGCTCCTGACAACGGATTTACAACCTATCAAAACGCATTAAATGCTTTTAAGTCTGCTTTAGATGCAGCAAAAGCGGTGGATGTAAATGCAGATGCAACGACAACTAATGATATTGCAACTGCAACAACTAATTTGAATACCGCACTTTCAACATTTAACACAGCAAAGAGCACGTTTGATGCGATTCCTCAAGTGATAGCTACTGGTAAATAAGGAACACAAGGGGACAGTCCCTCTGTGTTATAAGAAACAGTAGCAATCAAGAAGGACCGACCTTAACCGGTTGGTTCTTCTTTTTTGCAAAGGTGCCTGGCACCGCCCGAGTTTTGTCGAAAACTGACGAACACGGCAACCAGCGGGTTTTGGACCTCACAGGTAAATACTTGTGGGGTCCTTCTTATTATCATTATATAGTTACTTTTATCAATTCCAAGGAAATGCAGCATTCTTAAACCCCCTGAAGATGGCCTTTTCCATTCCTTAAATCAGGGATGATATATATTATTGTTTACTGTATAATGTAATTAAAAGCAATTTAAGTGTAAAAGGATAGGCGCACGGAGGCAAATAAATATTTAATAAAGTATTTATTTTTTAAACTGCATGAAGAAGTATTTTGTGTGACATAAGTATCATGAGCCTATTTATGAGAAATACAAAGACGAGGTAGAAAGTTTGATGATAATTAAATTGGCTTTTTCCTATATAAAAAAGCAAAAAGGAAAAACTATACCACTTTTGGCAGGTGTAGGATTAGCGGTTATGCTAATCTTTTCAATGCTTGTAATCAGAGATTCGGGATATGATAGTCAGATAAGAGAAGCAAAAAACTTACATGGAGATTATAATCTGTTTTTTGATGACATTGATATGAACTTGGTAGAAGAACTGAAAAAGCAGAAAGAGGTAAAAAAATTAATCAGTGTGAAATATTTATGCGAAGTAGTTAACACTGATAATGGAGTTGCAGTTGACTTAAATATATTTAATAAAGATTATATTGATTCCCTCAATTATAAGTTTATAGGGAGAAAGCCTATAAAAGATGGAGAAATAGTAATAGAAGAAAAAGCAACAGAGCAAATGGGGATTAAAGATCCTTGAACACAAGGGGGACAGTCCGAGACCACTGAAAAAGTCCCCCATAAAAGAAATCTGATTCTAAAATTAAACACAAGAAAATGATTAAAAGCCTTGAAATGTCTGGCTTTAAGGTACCAAAAACCCCTTATTCATGGTATAATATAAGTATGATCAAATACCAATCAAAAGGGGTTTTTCTAATGCTTCGACTTAAGCCAAAGCAACTGAGTTTTCATTCATTGCTGTACGACAAAATTCCGGAAAATCACATACTAAAAAGGATAGATTCAGTGGTTGATTTTTCTTTTATCAACGAACTGCTAAAAGGCAGCTATTGCAAAGAGTTTGGCCGTCCTGCAAAAGAACCGGAAATGATGTGCAAGCTGCTTTTCTTGCAGCATCTATATAACCTTTCGGATGAAAGAGTAATAGAGGAAGCAAGCTTAAACCTTGCCTACCTGTATTTTTTAGGCCTCAATCCTGAAGATGCCCTTCCGGATAAAAGCCTGCTTTCAAAATTCAGGACCCATCGCTTGGAGGAATCAACCTTAGACGAAATCATAACAGAAATCGTAAGACAATGTGTAGAAAAGGGAATCATAGAAGGAGGCAGCGTAAGCATAGATACTACCCATATACAAGCAAATACCATTAAAAAAACCCCTGAACGGTTAATGAAACATTTAGGAAAAAAGATCATTAAAACATATACAGAGGAAACGGGAAAAACCTTAGAAGATATACCCGAAGCGCCGGCCTACAAGGAAATTGAAGATCATAAAGAGGCTAAGGCCGAAATGAAAGAATACTTAGAGACTGTAATAGATAAAGTAAACGAAAATATATCCGCAAATGAACAAAAGACCAAGGAAGCAATAAACAAAGCTAAGGAAATATTAGACGACCCTAAGTTTATAAATCAAAAAGGAGTGCGTTCGCTAATAGACGAAGACGCAAGAGTCGGCTATAAAAGTAAAAACCATAATTATTTCGGCTATAAAACCGAGTTTGCCATGACAACGGATGAACGCATCATCACTTGCGTAAGAACAGCGAACGGAGCATATACCGACGGAAACCACACAAAAGAAATGCTTGAACAAACAAAAAAAGCCGGCATAAGGATTGATGAAGTTTATGCAGATAAAGCGTATTTTAGAAAACCCATACTGGATGATATAAAAGAAATAAATGCAAAAGCCTATATACCTGTAAGCGAATCAGTCTATAGAATCGATGAAAGTGAATTTACATATAACAAAGACTCCGACCAGTGGCAGTGCAGCCAAGGCAACATAACAGAAAAAAGGAGGCATTTTAAATCTAAAAAAGACAAAAAAGAAACCTACAAATACTATTTTGAAATAAATCAGTGCAAGGCATGCCCCATACACGATAAATGCTGCAAAAGAAGTTCGCGTAAAATTCTCAATGTAGGTTTAAATACACCGGAGTTTTATGAAATATCGCAGTACCAAAAAACCGAGGAGTTTAAGGAAAAATACAAAAAGAGAGCTTCTATCGAAGGCAAAAATGCCGAACTTAAACGATTTCACGGGCTGTATCGAGCAAGGGGATACGGTCTGTTAAGCGTGTCCATACAATCGAAACTAGCCGCAATAGCGGTAAATATAAAGAGGATAGCAGCAATAGTATCCTCTTTTTTTATTTTGTTTTTTAAAAAACCTATATTTTCCAAAGCAAATCTTGGTTTTTGATATTTTTTGATGAAACCAGGATAAAAAAGGCTAGTTTTTCAGTAGTCTCGGGACAGTCCCTCTGTGTTATAAGAAATAGTAGTAATCAAGGAGAACTGACCTTAACCGGTTGGTTCTTCTTTTTTTATTGTAAGAAAGAAGCCTTGTTCAGGTAGTGCTATAAAACCAGCCAACTAGGCATTAGACTTACCTGGAAGGCTGGTTTTTTTACTATCCTCCCCCACAAATCAAAGTCACTATTGCAAGCAAATATTATCAAAAATATGTTATAATTTACCTATGGAAGTTAATTGTTAAGGATAAGTTTATCTTTTATGTATAGAAAATTCTATCAGTGAGGGGGTCATTGCCATGGCAGGAAATCGTTCTTTTATAAATTATATATCAGATAGATTTTATAATGATTTTTACTCCTACTTAGAAAAACATATAGAGGAAAACCAAGACAACCTAGATTTAGACATACAAAATGTTCATAATGTAGGTAGGATTATTCTTACCGATATGGAAATTAAAATGGCATCAGTTAATGATTTACCAGGAATGGAAATTGAATTCGATGTTGTTATAGAGGCTGAGATTAAAGTTTCTGAAGGTGATTATCATTATGATGATTATGATTTATGTAATCAATGGTTTTTATTAAACTGTAAAGGCAATCTCGAAAATTCCTTAGATGACTTTAAGATTATGGGTATAGAAGTATACACCCAAAGAAACAAAATTGAAAAGCCGCTATCAGATGCTCTAGTACCTTACATAAAAAAAGAAGAATTAGATTCTGTAGCAACAGATTTTTTAAATAAGTATTATCCTGAAGTGTTAAAAAATCCCGTAGACCTAGATCCAATAGAACTTGCTTCTAAAATGGGACTTACTGTAGAAGTAAGAGATATAACAAAAGATTTATCTATTTTTGGACAGGTGTACTTTCATGATTCAGAAGCAGAACTATATGATTCACAAAAGGATGAAATGATTATTGAAGAAGTTAAGGCAGGAACAATAGCAAGCTCGGGGGAGAAAAGCCTTCCCCCTCGCAAAGGTACCGGGTTCCGCCCGATGATTTATGTCGAAAACTGACGAACACGGCAACCAGCGGGTTTTGGACCTCACAGGTAGCATATCAGAGGAACTAAGGGGTCCTTTTGAAAACACTATGGCTAAGATCATCGATTTGGAAAATGAAATCAACAAAATACTAAAAAGTGGACTAAAATGGACTAAAATGTAGTTAAAGATGTGATATAGTATAAAGTGTAGAGATATGAAAATGAAAGACATTTAAGCAAAGCCCCGGGAAACTGTGGGCTTTACTTTTTTAGGAGTTGAACCCAAATGAAAAAATGTGCCTACCAAGGCTGCCTGCTTGAAGCAAAACCCGGCAGCCTTTATTGTAAATATCATGCCAGGATGGTTGAGATAGAAGATAAATACCCTGAGTGGTTAAAGGACAGACTTAAGGAAAAAAGAAGAGAAATTCCAAAAAGCAAGGCAAAAAATGTGATAGAATGTAGATAGCGGAAACCTGTTAAGTTGTTTCCAATGATTGGCAGCAGGGTCTGTTCAGTATATTGTAAAGGCAACAGAGCCCACCACGCCTCTTAACAATGCGGACTAGGGTGGGACATTTTATTTGGTAGTAGTTTATTTTAACAGAAGAAACGATTTTAAAGGGAGAGGGGTATGTCCAGAAGTATCAGTTTATCCAAAACACAACAATATTTAGAGTGGCTTAAAACGAAATTATTTTTTGACTCAAATGCCGAAAGTGCAAAAAGAAGAGTAGTTAAGCGAGGCGAAGTTTATAAATGCTATCTAGGCATAGGTATTGGCAGCGAAGAGTCCAAAGAAAGACCTTGTGTGGTTTTGCAGCGAGATAGGGCTAATTTGGAATCGCCTAACACGATAGTGGCCCCGATAACCCATACTTCATCTACACTGCCTGTAGTTATACCAATAAGTCCTAAACACAATAGTTCTGGGGACGTTGTGCTAGATGGGAATGTGTTATTGGGAAACATTGTTTGTGTAAGCAAAGCCCGATTAGGGGATTATGTCGCAAAACTAGAGCCTTCAGAAATGAAAGCTGTTGATGAAGCGATTGCAATTTCCTTGGATATTAAGGGATACTATGATAAGTTGGATAATATACTTAATGATAAGCTGGTTTATATAGACAAGCTCAAAAAAAAGGGTAAAAGACTTGGAAGAGCTCTTGGCACAAGAAAAGAAATCAGATTAGTTTTTTTAAATTTACCCTAGACAAAAAGGGATAGAAGTGTTATTATTGATATACAAAGAAGCTGTTCACGAGTGGGACAGCAGTATTACGTTTCAAATTATAGGGGACTACGAGTGAGTCCCCTAGCATCAATTTAAAAAAATGTAATCAAAAACCTTGCATATGAATATTATATAAATGTGTGGGGATAATAAAGAACACAAAAACACTTTGAGACGAGTGCTCAAAGTAGTATGAAAGTCAAAAATAGGGAGTCACGAGTGGGCTCCCTAGTAGTATTTTCACGACCTATGTGTATAGTAAATACTAACGATGAACAAAAACCTTTATGGCTTTTAGCGAGATGGTGCGGGCACCTTCTCGTATTTTTATTATATAATTAAATATGGATCTTAAATGATAGCTCTGGGGCTTTTGCTCTCAGGGCTTTTTCTATGCCCAAAATTAGGAGTTGAAACCAAATGCCAAGAAAACCATTAAAGCCCTGCCGCTATCCCGGTTGTCCAAAGCTTACAGAAGAAAGGTATTGTGAAAAACACCAAAAGGAAATAGACCGGGAATACAACAAAAGCAGTAGGCCTTATAAAAATCTATATAACTCTAGCCACTGGCAGAGGTTACGGAAGCATGTTTTAACTAAACAGCCTCTTTGTGTCATCTGCCTGAAGGGAAAAATAATCACCTCTGCAACAGTGGTGGACCATATTAAACCACACAAAGGTGATGTGAAGCTGTTCTTTGATATTAACAATCTGCAGCCTCTATGCAAGACTTGTCATGACAGAAAGACTGCCAAAGAGGACGGCAGATGGGAAAGAAGGGTTTACACTTACTAGTGCTGCAGATTTTGTAGCAGATGATGCAGGGGTAGGGGGGTTCTAATTTTTAGAAACATGCTCAACAGGAGCGGTGGCGGGGTCTCGCGCAAGAATTCGCAAAATTCAAGGGCGGGGGTATAGGCAAAATAGCCCTCTTTTAGAGAGCTATTTAATATATCTCTTTAACTGTTCATAAAAGTTTTCGCGGGTTCCGGCAAGAAGCACTACAATCTTTTTACCGTCAACTTCGCTGATTGTATAAGCAACTTCATAATTAATACCATTATAATTCACATCAAAACAATAAATACCGGTTAGATCACTGCGCTTTGGCTGACCGATATAAGGGTTTTTACTTAATTTTAGTAGAGCTGTTTTATAGGCTTCTTTTAAGGGCTTTTCCTTTATCTTTTTAAAGAAACGCTCAGCTTGGGAACTGAATAATATTTCATACATAATCAGTCCTCTGAGCCAAAAATGTCATCAAAATTTGCCGCTTCTTTTTCACCAGCTGCAATAGCATCTGCTTCTTCAAGCATATTGGTAACAGCTCTTTTGATATTTTTACTTTGCACTTCAAACTGCTTTACTAATTCATCGCCGGAGTAACCCTGGGAAACTAAGTCTTTTAGAATCTCAACGGAAAATTCACTAGGTTCCCTATGAAGCGGTTGAATAACAATTCTACCATCTTCAAGAAAACATTCAACTTCATTCCCGAGCCCAAGGTGTTTATAGAATTGTAAAGGTATGGTAATCTGACGTTTCTTTGAAACGCTGATTATTTTACGATCCATAATATCACGCTCCACAGCATTTGCAGACATAACTTAAACCTCCTTTGTAGTATATGCCAAATTCACGAACATAATGCATACATCCTTGTATCTTTACAATAATTATAACAAAGAAACAAAGAAAACTCAATAGAATTAAGGAGTGATAAAACGTGGATATTCGAAAAATACCGATAGAAAAGTTAAATCCGGCTAAATACAATCCTAGAAAAGACTTAAAGCCAGGGGATGCGGAATATGAAAAGCTTAAGAAGTCCATGGAGACCTTCGGCTATGTGGAACCCATTGTCTGGAACAAGCAGACGGGAAACATTGTAGGCGGTCACCAGAGATTAAAGATATTACAAGACCAAGGACATAGCAAGATAGAGTGCGTGGTGGTGGACCTAGATGAAACCGAAGAAAAAGCCCTAAATGTTGCTCTAAATAAAGTCAGTGGCGAGTGGGATCTGCCAAAACTTGCGGATTTAATCGGCGAACTAGATAACGGCATATTCGACATTACCTTAACCGGCTTTGATGCTGCTGAAATAGAGGATTTATTTTCTAAAGTCCATGATAAGGATGTTAAAGAAGATGGCTTTGATGTAGATGAAGCTTTGAAAGAACCGGCTATTAGTAAACCAGGAGACCTCTGGTTGTTGGGTCGTCATCGGCTACTTTGTGGTGACAGCACCAAAGCTAAAACTTATGAAAAGCTTATGGATGGTAAAAAGGCAAATCTAGTGGTGACAGATCCCCCATATAATGTTAATTTTACCGCAGGAAAGGAAAATGAGCGCCTTATTAAAAACGACAACCAGAAGGATGATGAGTTTTATGAATTCCTCTTGGCAGCCTTCAAGAATATCTATCAAGCTCTTTCCGATGGTGGTGCTTTATATGTCTTTCATGCTGACACGGAAGGACTCAATTTTAGAAACGCTGTGCGGGAGGTTGGCTTTCATCTTTCCGGGGTCTGTATTTGGGTTAAGGATTCTTTGGTACTAGGCCGAAGCGATTACCAATGGCAGCATGAGCCTATAATCTATGGCTGGAAACCTACAGGTAGACACAGGTGGTATGCTGACCGTAAGCAAACAACGGTATGGCAGTTTGATAGGCCCAAAAAGATCCGAGGAGCACCCAACTATGAAACCGGTGGCACTTTGTGCATATCCCATACAAAACAGCAACGCTCCCAATAGCATTGTTCTCGACCCTTTCTCTGGAAGTTTTTCAACAGGCATCGCTTGTGAGCAGCTAGATCGCATCTGCTATGCTATAGAACTGGACGAAAAATATGTAGATGTAGGAGTAAAAAGATACGTTGAGTATGCAGGCTCAGATGATGAGGTAAAATGCACTTAAGAACACGCTTTGAAAAACAAAAGCGGGTCGCGAGGTGCAGAATGGTTATAATTGGAGAGTTGAAAAAAGAATTTCAGAGACGAGGAGGAATCCTCAAAACAGCGGAGCTCAATGAACTTGGACTTTCAAGCCGCCAAATAAAAAAACTTTTGGATGCTGGAGTTATTACAAAGGTTAAACGTGGCTTTTACGAGCTGACAGACTATGTTAGCCGGGAAGAGGCGATTATAGCACGGCTATTTCCACAAGCGGTTATATTTCTCGAAAGTGCATTGCTACATTATGGCTATACAGATCGTATACCGATGGCATGGCAAATAGCGGTTGATAAAAACAGTACAAAATCACAGTACGCAATTAAGTATCCCTTAATAGAGCCTTTTTATTTGGAGCCTAAATTTCTACAGGTCGGCATAGACAAAATGAAAATTGAAGGGGTAACTGTTAAAATATATGACAGAGACCGCACTATATGTGATGTCCTTCGCTATGAAAAGAAACTTGAGGAGGAAGTATTTACTAATGCTATAAAACGTTATATAAAAGATCCGAAGAAAAATGTGAGAAAGTTGTTTGAGTATGCTGAAATATTTAATATAAAAAATAAGGTGCAGACGTATATAGGAGTGTGGCTGTAATGGGTAATATTGCGGCATCAGTTTTAGCAAGACTAAAAAACAAATCGAAAGAACAAGGCATCCCATTGCAACAGCTACTAAATTTATTTTGCCAAGAAGAATTTATTCGAAGGCTTTCAGGGAGCGACTATAAAGAAAATCTTATTCTTAAAGGCGGTTTTCTATTGTATTCAATGTGGATGCGGAAAAAATCAAAGGCCGAGTATGCTTTGGCGGTTTGGATTTATCAAGTACCACTGATATCACAGCCTTTGTTTTAGTTTTTCCTCCCATACCAGGTGACGATAAATATTACGTCCTGCCCTACTTCTGGCTGCCAGAAGATACCCTGGATTTAAGAGTGTGGCGAGATCATATGCCTTATGATATTTGGTAAAGCCAAGGATAGCTATTAACCACCGAGGGCAATGTGATACACTATGGTTTTATTGAAAAATTCATCAAGGAACTAGGCCAGGATTATAACATCCAGGAGATTGCCTTTGACCGCTGGGGAGCAGTGCAGATGGTGCAGAATTTAGAAGGGCTAGGCTTTACCGTGGTGCCTTTCGGCCAGGGTTTTAAGGATATGAGCCCGCCTACCAAAGAGCTAATGAAACTGGCCCTGGAGAAAAGAATTGCTCATGGTGGCCATCCGGTTTTATCCTGGATGATGGACAACATCCATATCCGCACTGACCCAGCGGGGAACATCAAACCGGATAAAGCGAAATCAACGGAGAAGATCGATGGTGCGGTGGCCTTGATTATGGCTTTAGATCGGTGCATCCGGAATGAAGGAGTAAGCGATAAATCGGTGTATGATGAACGGGGATTGCTAGCGTTTTAAACCTGCGGATAAGGTAGCCGAGCGCATCAATAGGGAATATGGGCATGAGTTATAAAATTATTTATACCGAAATGGCATCTCGATGGAGGTGCTTTTTTCATGCCCATTATTATAGGAGAGGTTATGTAAAATGGCGCAGGTAGGACTTAATGATTTACACTTTTGCTATTTTAAGCGAAGACACTATAGTGTTTTGTAATATCTGCGTAAAAATTTTAAGAGAAAGCAGTAAGAGCACCTTGCAATCAGGTGCTTTTTTATGCCCAAAAGGTGGCGAGGAACTGGCTAAGGCATTCGCTTCAAATAAATATGATAAAATTTTGTTTGCTTTTTTGGGAAAACTCTGGTATACTTTTAACATAAGCAATATTAATTATCAATATTATAATAGATATTTTCTAAAATATTACTTTTCCTTCCGTTTACTCTAACCCTTCTTGAGTTTTACAACTTTTGTTTTCAGTCTTTCTACGTTCTTTCATTGTGTCCAAGTTTTAATATTTCCCCTAAATCAGCTTTTAACTATGGCTACATTTTGGTATAGTTATAGTTTTAAGAATAAAATTAAAGTTTAGAGAGGAGCTTATTTTATGAAATTTCCTGTATTGCTGTCACCCATTAAAATAGGGACTATGGAGGTTAGGAACAGGTTTGTGGTTCCACCCATGGGAACAAATTTTGCAAATCCGGATGGCAGTGTTTCAAAACAGTTGATTGATTATTTAGCTGCAAGATCAAAGGGCGGTTATGGCTTGATTATTGTTGAGGTCACCGCAATTGACCCCCTTGGAAAGGCTATACCGTGGCAGCCCGGCATATGGGATGACAAGTTTGTACCCGGTTGGAAGGAGCTTGTAGATGAAGTACATAAATATGGAGCAAAAATCGTTGTTCAGCTTCACCACGCAGGCAGGCAAACAACCCATGAAGTTATTGGAAGTCAGCCTGTAGCGCCATCACCCATCCCCTGCCCTGTAGATAGAGAAATACCTAGAGAACTTACCACAGAAGAAGTGTATGACTTAATTGAAAAATTTGGAGATGCAGCAGTAAGAGCCCGCGATGCCGGATTTGACGGGGTGGAAGTGCATGGAGCCCACGGCTATCTTATAGCTCAGTTTATGTCGGCATACTCCAATAAGAGAATAGACGAGTTTGGCGGAGACCTTACCAGCAGAATGAAATTCCCCGTGGATATTGTAAAGAATATCAGAGCCAAAGTAGGAAACGGTTATCCTATAATATTCAGATTCAGCGGTGATGAAAGAGTTCCGGGCGGAAGAACCATTGACGAGTCGAGAGTTGTGGCTGAAAAAATGGAGAAAGCAGGAGTGAATGCGCTTCATGTTTCCACCGGAGTCTATGGAAGCATACCGTGGCTTATTGCACCATCTGCAGTTCCCCCTGCATATAATGTGTATGCGGCGGAAGAAATAAAGAAAGTAGTCAAAATACCAGTAATAGCGGTTGGCAGAATAAATGATCCAAATCTTGCAGAGGACATATTAGAAGGCGGAAAAGCTGATTTGGTTTCTCTGGGCCGAGAATCTATAGCAGATCCCGAGCTTCCCAACAAAACAGCAGCAGGCATGATAAATGAAATTTCACCATGTATAGGTTGTATGCAGGCGTGTGTAGGCTACTTGTTTGATCCGAAATACTTGAAGATTTCCTGCTTGGTCAATCCCTTTACCGGCAGAGAAGGAGAACTTAAAATCGAAAAAGCAGCAGTGCCTAAGAAGGTTGTCGTTGTGGGCGGAGGTCCCGGCGGCCTTGAAGCAGCATGGGTTGCAGCTAAGAAAGGTCATAAAGTCACGGTTTATGAAAAAGAGGAAGTGCTGGGCGGTCAGTATAGAATAGGCGCTATACCACCGACGAAACAGGATATACTTAAAGCCTTAAGATATTATATAACAATGGGCAAGAAATACGGAGTAGAGTACAAGATGGGGGTCGAGGCGACAGAAGAGCTTATCCTAGAGGAAAATCCCGATGCAGTTATACTTGCAACTGGCGGAGTGCCCTTAATGCCGAATATCAAGGGTATAGATAATCCGAAATTTGTAAAAGCCATCGATGTCTTGGAGGGCAAAAAAGAGGTTGGAATGAACGTCCTTGTAGTTGGCGGCGGTATGGTAGGCGTTGAGACTGCAGACTTTTTGGGCGAGCATCTTCACAAAGTAACTATAGTCGAAATGCTGCCTGAAATCGCAAAAGATGAGCAGGATGCGGTTAAGTATTTCCTTCTCAAGAGACTTAATGAATACGGTGTGAAAGCAATTACCGGCGCAACAGTAAAGGAATTCCTCGATGATGGCGTTGTATGTGAAAAAGACGGTAAAGAGGAAAAGATAGCAGGTTTTGACACTGTAATTCTTGCAATGGGTGCAAAAGCATATAATCCGCTAGAGGAAAAAATTAAAGGAAAAGTTCCGGAGCTTTATGTAATTGGTGATGCGGTTAAGGCAAGAAAGGCTGTTGAGGCAATCGAAGAAGGCGCAAGAGCTGCAGTAAAGATTTAAAAGAACAGAAAAAGAAGAACACAAGGGTCAGTCTCTCAAGAACACAAGGGGTCAGTCCCTCTGAAGAACACAAGGGGTCAGTCCCTCTGTGCTACAATCAAGAAGAACCAGCCTTAATCGGTTGGCTCTTCTTTTTTTATTACCAGAAAGAAGGCGCAAACTGCACGCGAACTGCACACGGGGACGGTTCTTTTGTGTTCTTTTGAAACTGCACACGGGGACGGTTCTTTTGTGTTGTTGCGCGCCACCACGCCAGGAGGAACACACGGGGACGGTTCTTTTGTGTTCTTTTGTGTTGCTTTCACGCTGTTTGGGAACGACGAGCTGCTGGCAAGGCAACACAAGGGGTCAGTCCCTCTGTGCTACGTGTTCTTAAAATCTTAACCCTACTATCTTCTTAAATTATAAGGTATAATAGGGTAAAGAGGTGATGAAATGGGAATACAAAA